>Ga0209759_1000830_pt1 | contig 24405 bp, 24 predicted proteins | sample AraplaCL_Col_mMS_FD_184261 | JGI IMG/M metagenome (GOLD analysis project Ga0209759, IMG submission 184261) | Arabidopsis root microbial communities from the University of North Carolina, USA - plate scrape CL_Col_mMS (SPAdes) (version 2) | ecosystem: Host-associated > Plants > Roots >...
ATCGCCCGGCGGGGCCGGTGCCTTGCCGACGCAGAATGTGCGGATCGTGCAGTCGCATCTGCCCGGGCGGATGCCGGGCGCGGCAGCAGGGGCGCCGGTTCCGCAGCCCGGGGCCGGTGTGCAGGCGGCGGGTGCGCCGTCGAACGGCGTGCCGCGTCCACCGCGTGAGAACGGCGGCAATGCGTCGGGCTTTGCGCAACAACACGGCATGGCTCAGCAAGCCGCGACCGACGGCCGCCATGAGCCGGCGTGGACACAGCCGCACGTGCCGATGGCCCAGGAAGCGCAGCAGAGCCGGCCGCGAGGCGGTGGGGACCCGCAGGCGGCAAGGCCCGGCGTCCCGCAGCAGGCGGGTGCCGACGCCAACGCAGCGATGCGCCAGCGCGAGACGCCGCATCCTGTCGACAATCCGGCGTTTGCGCAACGGCCACGTGTGGGAGAAGCGCAATCGCAGCAGCGGGTTCCACAGCCGGCGCAGCAGCAATACCGGCCGCAGGCGGTCGAGCGGGCGCAGGTCCAACAGGCGCCACGTCCGGAGGGTCGTCCGCAGCAGTCGCAGCCGGGGTTCGATGCGCGGGCGCAACAGCAGGCGCGTGCTGAGTTTCATCCGCAGCAGCAGATGCAGCCGCGTCAGGAACCGCGTGCGCAGCCGCAGCCGCAGCCTCGTGCGGAGTTTCATCCGCAGCAGGTTCAGCCGCGTCCCGAGCCGCAAGCGCAGCAGCAACCTCGTCCCGAATTTCATCCGCAGCCGCAGATGCAGCCGCGTCAGGAGCCGCGTCCGCAGCCGCAGGCGCAGCAGCCTCATCCGCAGCCGCAACCGCAGGCTCCGCATGGAGACCAGCATTCGGGCGGTGGCCACGACGAGCATCACCGAGGGTGAGCGCCTTCGCTACTTCGCAAGCCGCCGCTCCGCTGCATAAAAAAGCCCCCGCGATTGCGCATCGCGGGGGCTCTTTCCTGTCGCCTGTCTCAAACGGCCATCGGCGCTGTCAGCGGTTCGTGATGCCGGTAGCCAATCAGCGAAAAATCTGACGGCTCGATCTTCTCCAGCCATTCGGGTTCGTACACACCGGTCTGCGCATAGTCCGGTACGCGGTCGGAAATAGCCAACGTCGGGCTGTCATAAGGCTCGCGCGTGAGCTGCTGCTGCAGCATGTCGAGCTGATTTTCGTAGATGTGCGCGTCGCCGATAAAGTACGTGAACCAGCGCGGCGTATAGCCCGTCAACCGGCCGACCAGATGCAGCAACGCCGCGCCCTCGGTCAGGTTGAACGGCGTGCCGAGCCCGACGTCGTTGCTGCGGATGTACAGGCACAGCGAAATCTCGCGACGCGCGACGTTCGGCAGGAACTGATAAAGCAGATGGCACGCCGGCAGCGCGATCTGGTCCAGCACCGCCGGGTTCCACGCATGAAACAGAATGCGCCGGTCCGACGGGTTCTGCATGATCGTGTCGAGGCACTGGCGCAACTGATCGATTGCCTTATACAGCAGCACCTTGCGGCTGCCGTTTTCGTCGAACTCCGTCATTACGCGAAAGCCGCGCGCGGTCGCGTCGGCGAGCTGCGCGGCCGCGCCGGCGTCCAGCACCTTGTAGGCCGGCCACTGGCGCCATTGCACGCCGTACACGTCGCCGAGATCGTCCGGCCCCTCGCGATACGGGTTGGCCAGCCACTGCGGATTCTGGTTCGCGTTCGCGTCCCACACCTTGCAGCCGAGATCGCGGAAATCCGCCGCGCTGCGCGACGCACGCAGAAAGCCGACGAGTTCGCCCACGGCCGACTTGAACGCGAGTTTCTTCGTTGTCACCGCCGGGAAACCCTGCTGGAGATCGAAGCGCAACATGGCGCCCGGCATGCTGATCGTGCGGATGCCGGTGCGGTTCTCCTGCCACGTGCCGGTGTCGAGAATCGTGCGGACGAGGTCCAGGTATTGTTTCATGCGGGTTCCTTCGGCGCGGCGCAAGCGCCAGGCGGCGCGCGGCGAGATTGAGCGGAAAACCCGATTTTACCAAGCGCGGCCATCCGGCGCCGGCATTCACGCCGACGCATCCGCAGCGCACAGAATGCGCAAATACGCGCGAGAGGCGCGAGACCCAGCGAACGGGAACCAACAGGGGGCGCGGCGGACAACCCCGCGCGACAAGACGCAACAAAGTGCAGCGAGGTGCGGCAAGTGCAGCAAAGGCCGCGGCTTGCAACCGCCGGGCCGCCTCAGCGCCCCAAGGCGTTCACAAGCACGCCCCGCCGCGTTTCAGAGATGCGGCACCGAAGCCGGCAAGCCGCCGTGCGACGTCGACAGCGGTTCGCTTTCCATATGACGCATGCCATGCGAACAGAGCAGCCGGTACAAGGTCACGCGGGAAATACCGAGCTCTTGCGCGGCGTCGCCGAGCCGCCCGCGATGACGCAGCAACGCAAGCTCGATAGCCTGGCGCTCGGCGGCTTCGCGCGCCTGAGCGAGCGACACCGGCACGATCTCGACATACTCGGCCAGTTCGAGGTCGCGCGCGGTGATCGCACGTCCCTCGGACATCACGATCGCCCGCCGCACGCGGTTGATCAGCTCGCGGACGTTGCCCGGCCAGCCGTAGTTGTGCAAAGCCGCGATAGCGTCCGGCGCGAAACCGCGCAGCCGCCGGCTCGCGTCCTTCTTGAAACGCTCAAGCATATGACGCGCGAGCAGCTCGATGTCCTTGCCCCGCGCGCGCAGCGGCGGTTCGTCGATCTGCAGCACGCACAGGCGGTGATACAGGTCCGAGCGGAAACGTCCCTCGATCATCGCGGCGGTCATGTCCACGTGCGTCGCGGAAATGATCCGCACGTCCACGTCGATCGCGGAATGGCCGCCCAGCCGCTCGACCTTGCGCTCCTGCAAAAAGCGCAACAGGCTGGCCTGGCTTTCGAGCGGCAGGTCGCCGATTTCATCGAGAAAAAGCGTGCCGCCGTTGGCCGCTTCGACCCGGCCGATCTTGCGCTGGTTCGCGCCCGTGAACGCGCCGCGTTCGTAGCCGAAGAGTTCCGACTGGAGCAGGTGCGGCGGGATCGCGCCGCAGTTGATCGGCACGAAGGGCGCGTTGCGCCGCGCCGAGCGTTCGTGAATCGCGACTGCCGTCAGTTCCTTGCCGGTGCCCGATTCGCCGGAAATGAACACCGGCGCGTCCGTCATTGCGACTTTGCGGATGGAGCGGAAGAGCGCGAGCATGGCGTCGCACGAGCCGACCATTTCGCCTTCGGCGCCTTGCGAGGCGTCATTGGAAGCCGGTTCGCCGAGCGAAATCATGCCGTACGCATGGCCGACCGAGTCGACGATCCGGTCGCCGGAATACGGTACCGTCACATAGTCGAAACAATAATCGCGCACGAGGCGGCGCAGCGCCGCGTCCTGAAGCTGACCGGGCATGGTCGCGGCGACCCAGCCGACATTCGGCATGGTCAGACAGGATTCGAAAGCGGCAATTTCATGCGGCTGGAAATGACTGGACAGGTCGAGCAGGCCACCCGCTGCCGAACCGGCGCGTACGGCCCGGCGCGCGTCGCGCGCCGATCCCACCACTTCCACATGCCAGCCGCGCTGGTGGAAGCGGGTGTTGAGTTCCGCGCTCGGCTCGCGCGAAACGTAAATCAGTTGCCGCGTTGCGGGTTCCATTATTCAGATCCTCTCGTCAACGAACGTTAAGGATGATGCACGCACCTGAACCGCAATTCAGACACGCTGGCACATTCGGGATTCGCAAATAGCAAAAACCGAACGGCCATTCCATTCCGTGCGGACAGCTGATCCCCAGAAAGCGGCGTGTGTGTTTGAGACGGCCCGTTAGCGGGCTTTTTTAAATTCTGAGCTCTTTCCGAGAGCTTACTATACGCGCGCCGCTTGGAAAACAATTATGCGAATTTAATCCGCCTACCCTTGCCCAGCAAGGCGCACGGCTCGATAAATAAGTAATCAGCTTACGAATAAGCAATTGTGGAAGCGCTTTTCTCATACATAGCGGCGCAGGTAGTTCGTACCGCCGCAATTAACACTTAATAGGTATTTTCTTCTCGCCGTTTCAGACCTGAAACGTTTTCAGCCAATGTTGTTTAATTCGTCCGCGCGATGATGCGGCTGCCTGCCGACGGGCCAAGGGATTGGGCCCGGTGGCATGTGTTTCGCTAATTGGCGTACCTGAGGAGGCACATCATGCGATTACCGTTGTTGGGCATCCGTCGGATGCCAGTTGCGCTGCGCGCGGCGCTTTTGCCCGAGCGGCGTCCCGCCGCGGTTGCCGACGCGCTTTGCTCGCGGCAGAACCCCACCTTCGCATTCGAGGCGCCGGCGCCACGGCGCGCACTGACCGCGCTCGCGCGCGTGACCCTGAGCGCGCCCGCGCGCGCGACTCTGACCGCGCCCGCGCGCGTGACTCTGACCGCGCCCGCGCGCGTGACTTTGTGGGACGAAATTGCTCCGCCGCTGCCTTTGCCCTTACCAGTTCCGTCAGACGCCGCCCACACCGTGCAGCAGCTGGCGCCGGACGATCTGTGCAAATAGCTGGCGTGGTCCCCCGCGGCACTCGGGGCCCGCAAGCGGCCGAAGACAGGCCGCGCGGCGGCCCGGGCGCCGGTGTCAGGTAGAATCGGTGCGGTTACATTCCCCCTTCCATTCGATGACGACGCTCACTCTGATCGTCGCTCGCGCCAACAACGGCGTGATCGGCCGCGACAACCAGTTGCCCTGGCGACTTCCCGAAGACCTCGCTTTTTTCAAGCGCACGACCATGGGCGCGCCCATCATCATGGGGCGCAAGACGCACGAGTCGATCGGCAGGCCATTGCCGGGACGCCGCAACATTGTCGTGACGCGCGACGCGACGCGGCGCTTCCAGGGCTGCGACGCCGCCACCACGCTCGACGAAGCGCTGAAGCTCGCCGCCCAGGATCAGGCACCCGAAGCGTTTCTGATCGGCGGCGCGCAGTTGTATGTGGAAGGACTGCGTCTGGCGGACAAACTGATCGTCACCGAGATTTCGGCCGATTTTCAGGGCGACGCAACGTTCCCCGCAGTCGACCCTGACGAGTGGGAAGAAGTCGCGCACGAAACGCACCGCGCGGATGCGCCGAACGATTTCGACTACGCGTTCGTGACCTACAGGCGCAAGAGCCACTGAGGCGAGCGGCGCGGCGGCGCCGAAGCGAAAAACCGCTTACTGCCCCGCGATCGTCATCCGTTCGATCAGCACCGAGCCGGTTTGCTTCGTGCCGCGCGTGATCGTATCCGCGCCGATCGCGACGATGTGGCGGAACATCTCCTGCAGCGTGCTCGCCACCGTGATTTCCTCGACCGGATACTGGATCTTGCCGTTTTCGACCCAAAAGCCGGACGCGCCGCGCGAGTAGTCGCCCGTCACATAGTTCACGCCCTGCCCCATCAGTTCGGTCAGCAGCAGGCCGGTGCCGAGCTTGCGCAGCATTTCCTCGAAGTCGTCCTCGGCGCGCGTGTTGGAACTGAGCAGCGACAGGTTGTGCGAGCCGCCGGCGTTACCGGTGGTCTGCATGCCGAGCTTGCGCGCCGAATACGTCGAAAGGAAATAGCCTTCCACGACGCCGTCTTTCACGACGGAGCGCTGGCGGGTGCGCACGCCTTCCTCGTCGAACGGCGCGCTGCCCATCGCGCGCGGCACGTGCGGATCTTCGACGATCTGCACATGCGGCGCGAACACCGGCTTGCCGAGGCTGTCGACGAGAAACGACGTCTTGCGATACAGCGCGCCGCCGCTCGTGGCCTGCACGAAGGCGCCGAGCAGCCCGGCGGCGAGCGGCGCCTCGAACAGCACCGGCACCTTGCGCGTGTCGAGACCGCGCGCGCCGATGCGCGCGAGCGCCCGCTGCGCCGCGTAACGGCCGACGGCTTCCGGATCGGCCAGCTGTTCGGCGCTGCGCGTGGACGTGTACCAGTCGTCGCGCTGCATGTTGCGGCCGCTGCCGGCAATCGGCGCGCACGCAATGTAATGGCGCGAGTAGGGGTAGCCCGCGAGAAAACCACGCGACGTGGCGAGCACGAACTGCGAATGCTGGGCCGACACGCTCGCGCCCTCGGAGTTCTTGATCTGCGGATCGGTGGCGAACGCGGCGTCTTCCGCGCGACGGGCGATCTCCACCGCTTCGTCGGCGGACAGATTCCACGGGTGATAGAGGTCGAGGTCGCGCGGTTCGGTTTCGAGCAGCTCGGCTTCGGCGAGACCGGCGCAATCGTCTTCCGCGGTGAAGCGGGCAATGTTGTACGCCGCCGCGACCGTGTCCTTCAGCGCCTGCGACGAAAAGTCCGAAGTGCTCGCATTGCCGCGCTTGTTGCCGATGAACACCGTCACGCCGACCATCTTGTCGCGGTTATGCTCGATCGTCTCGACTTCGCCGCGCCGCACGGAGACGGACAGGCCGTCGCCTTCGGAAATTTCGGTCGCGGCGTCGGTGCCGCCGAGCGACTTCGCGTGACGAAGGATGTCCGAGGCGATTTCCTTCAGTTCATCCTGGGTGTGCGGAAAAAAGCGCTGCCTGACGTCCATGTCTGCTGCCATTGTGGTTGCCGTCCTTGTGGGGCCGAGCGGCCCGGGTATTCGTCCATGCGCGCTCGCACCTGCTCGCGCGACTCGCGTGCGCCTCGCCCGTGCCTCGTGTTCCTTCATGTACGGATCACAGGCGCATGGGCATCGTTGAAGTATCCCGCGATCATAGCAAGCTCAGCGCTCGCGCACCTGGCTTCGCAGCACGGTTTTTCGCACGACGAGCGCGGCGCCATACCGCGCCGGGGCGGGTTCCCGAGGTCCGGCACGCTACAATATCGGCATGACACGCAAAACCCGCATTCAACCCATCGAATCCGCCGAGCCGGAAGTCGACCAGAACGGCTACGACCGCCCGAGCAAGTCCCAGCTGAAGCGCGAAATGCACGCGCTGCAGGAGCTGGGCGCGGCGCTGATCGCGCTGCCCAAAGATGCGCTCAAGCGCATGCCAATGCCGGAAAAACTCGACGACGCCGTGCGCGAGGCGCGCCGCATCACCGACCACGAGGGCAAGCGCCGTCAGCTGCAATACGTGGGCCGCGTGATGCGCTCGCTGCTCGACGACGAAACAGCGGCGCTGCGCACCGCGCTCGACACGTACAACGGCGTCAATAAGGCGGAAACGGCCAAGCTGCACTGGATCGAGCGTACCCGCGAGAAACTGCTCGCCGACGACGCCGCGCTCACCGAATTCATCCGCCAGCACCCGAACGCCGATCCGCAAGAGGGCCGCACGCTGATCCGCAACGCCCGCAAGGAAGCGCAGCAGAACAAGCCGCCGCGCTACTTCCGCGAACTGTTCCAGTGGATCAAGAACGCGGACGGCCCTGCCGCCGCGACAGATTCCGCCGACGACGACGTTGAGGAAAACGACGATGACGACCGCGACGCCTGATTCCACGCAAAAGCTCGCGCGCAGCCACCCGGACGAGATCCTGATCGGTCTCGTGTCGATCAGCGACCGGGCGTCCACGGGCGTCTATGAGGACAAGGGCATTCCCGCGCTGCAGGAATGGCTCGGGGCCGCGCTGAGTTCGCCGTGGCAGGTCGTCACGCGGCTGATTCAGGACGACGCGCCGACCATCTCCGCCACGCTCATCGAACTGGTCGATCAGGCCGGCTGCGATCTGGTGCTCACCACGGGCGGCACCGGCCCGTCGCGCCGCGACGTGACGCCCGAGGCGACGCTCGCGGTCGCCACCAAAGAAATGCCGGGATTCGGCGAGCAGATGCGGCAGATCAGCCTGAATTTCGTGCCGACCGCGATCCTCTCGCGCCAGGTGGCGGTGATCCGCGAAACGGCGGATCACGCGGCGCTGATCATCAACCTGCCGGGCCAGCCGAAGTCGATCAAGGAAACGCTGGAAGGTTTGCGCGACATGGAGGCCGGCGGCGCCGTGGCGGTGCCCGGTATCTTCGCGGCGGTGCCGTACTGCATCGATCTGATCGGCGGGCCGTATGTCGAGACCCATGCCGACGTCGTGAAGGCGTTCCGCCCGAAGGGCGCGGTGCGCGCGCCCCGGCCGGCCTGAGCTGTTCCGCGCGGCTTATTCCGCGTTCATCGACGCGTCCGGCGCGGGCGGAATCAGGAAGTGCTCGCGGTAGTACTTCAGCTCGTCGATCGATTCGTGAATGTCGGCGAGCGCCGTGTGCATCGCGCGCTTCTGGAAGCCCTTGTAAATGGCCGGCTGCCAGCGCCGGCACAGTTCCTTGAGGGTGCTGACGTCGAGATTGCGGTAGTGGAAGAAGGTCTCCAGTTCCGGCATCCAGCGCGCCATGAAGCGGCGGTCCTGGCAGATGGAGTTGCCGCACATCGGCGATTTGCCCGGCGGCACGTAAGCGCCCAGAAAATCGCGGATCAGCACCGTGGCGTCGGCTTCGCTCACCGTCGAGGCCTTCACGCGGTCGATCAGCCCGGAGCGCCCGTGCGTGTTCTGATTCCACTGGTCCATTTTCGCGAGCGTCTCGTCGCTCTGATGGATAGCGAGGACCGGACCTTCGACCATTCTGTCGAGCGTCGAATTCGTCACCACCACCGCGATTTCGATGATGCGGTCGGAGTCGGGGTCGAGCCCGGTCATTTCCATGTCCAGCCAGACGAGATTCATGTCGCTGCGCACGAGCGGCGGCTGTTGGGCGGTTTCGAGGATGTCAGTCATGAAGGCAACCCTGAGGGCCGGGCCGAAAGCTTGCCTGGAAGCTGCGGCGCTGCGGCGATGGTTCGTATGAGATGGTTAGGGACGGTTGTAGCCGGTTCAAGCAGGTCCCCGCTGCGAGGCGGGAAGAAACATATAATTCTCGCATAGATACCACGGAATCCACGGATGCCTACCCTTTACTTCACTGTCCTGTTCGTCGTCGCCGTCGTGGCGATGGTCGGCACCAAGCTGTGGCTCGCGTCGCGGCAGATCCGCTTTGTCGCGCGCCATCGCGAAGCAGTGCCGAGCCAGTTCGCCGGCACGATTGCGCTGGCCGCCCACCAGCGCGCCGCGGACTACACCGTCGAGCGCACGCGCCTCACCATGATCGAAATCGTCGTGGGCGCCGCCGTGCTGATCAGCCTCACGCTGCTCGGCGGCGTGCAGGTGCTCGACCTCGCCGTCACCGACTGGCTCGGCCGCGGCTACCTCGGCCAGATCGCGCTCGTCGCCGCGGTCATCGTTATCACCAGCGCGATCGACCTGCCGTTCGACTACTACCGCCAGTTCGTGATCGAGCAGCGCTTCGGCTTTAACCGGATGAGCCTGCGCATCTTTGTCGTCGACCGTGTGAAGGGCGTGTTGCTCGGCGCGGCGTTCGGCCTGCCGCTGCTCTTTGTCGTGCTGTGGCTGATGAACCAGGCGGGAAGTTTCTGGTGGCTGTGGACGTGGATTGTCTGGGTCGTCTTCCAGATGCTCGTGCTCGTGCTCTACCCGTCTTTCATCGCGCCGCTTTTCAACAAATTCGAGCCGCTCAGGGACGAAGCGCTGAAAAGCCGCATCGAAGCGCTGATGAAGCGCTGCGGCTTCGCCGCCAAAGGGCTCTTCGTGATGGACGGCAGCCGCCGCTCCGCGCACGGCAACGCGTACTTCACGGGCTTTGGCGCGGCCAAGCGCATCGTGTTCTTCGACACGCTGCTCGCGCGCCTCTCGGGCAGCGAAATCGAGGCGGTGCTCGCGCATGAGCTCGGCCATTTCAAGCGCCGTCACGTGATCAAGCGGATGCTGGTCACCTTCGCCCTCAGCCTCGCGATGCTCGCGCTGCTCGGCTGGCTCACACAGCAAGTGTGGTTCTACGAAGGGCTCGGCGTGAGACCGTCGCTCGTCGGCGGCAATAGCGCGCTCGCGCTCGTGCTGTTTTTCCTCGCACTGCCGGTGTTCGTGTTCTTCGTCACGCCGCTCGGCAGCCTGACCTCGCGCAAGCACGAGTTCGAGGCCGACGCGTTTGCCGCGACGCAAACCGACGCGCAAGACCTCGTCAACGCGCTCGTCAAGCTGTACGAAGACAATGCGTCCACGCTGACGCCCGATCCGCTCTACACCGCGTTCTATTACTCGCATCCGCCGGCGTCGCAGCGGATCGACCGACTGTTGCGGCACGCATGAGCGGCCGCTCCCGACAAACGCCGCGCGCAGCGTCCGGCACGCGCGTAGGCGGACTCGTCGTGGCCGCGCATGGGCGCCACTATCTGGTCGCGCCGGAACACGGCGGCCCGATGCTCCAGTGCTTCCCGCGCGGCAAGCGCAGCGAGGTGGCGGTGGGCGATCGCGTGATTTACGAGCCGACCTCGGCCGATCAAGGCGTGATCGTCGAAATCGGCGAGCGGCGCAATCTGCTGTATCGCTCCGATCAGTACAAGTCGAAGCTGTTCGCGGCGAACCTCGACCAGTTGCTGATCGTGCTCGCCACCGAACCGCATTTCAGCGAAGACCTGCTCGGCCGTGCGCTCGTTGCCGCCGAGGCCAACGAACTCAAGCCGTTGATCGTGCTGAACAAGATCGACGTGACCGATGCGCTCGAAGGCGCGCGCAGGCGGCTCGAGCCGTATCGCGCGCTCGGCTACACGGTGCTCGAAGTGTCGATCAAGGCGCAACCCGAGGCCGCCCGCGCGGCGCTGATCGAGCATCTGCGCGGTCACTCGACGTTGTTGCTCGGCCAGTCGGGCATGGGCAAATCCACGCTTGTGAATCTGCTGATTCCGGACGCCGAAGTCGCCACCCGCGAAATTTCGACTGCACTGAACAGCGGACGCCACACGACGACCTTCACGCGGCTTTACCCGCTGCCGGCCGCGCTCGCCGGGGCGGAAGGCGCCGACGACGGCAAAACCGGCGCGCTGATCGACTCGCCCGGCTTCCAGGAGTTCGGCCTGCATCATTTGACCGAAGGCCGGCTCGAACGCGCGTTCCCGGAATTCCGGCCGCTCCTGCCCAACTGCCGCTTCTACAATTGCCATCATTTGCACGAGCCGGGCTGCGCGATTCTCGAAGCCGTTGCGGACGGCCGCATCCGTCGCGAGCGGCACGCGCTCTATGCCCAACTCGTGCATGAAGCCAGCCAGATCGTGCGCTGACATGAAGCTGATGCGCGCGCCGAACCTCATCATCGGACAGCATTGGGTCAACGTGCTCGCGGCCGCCGGCGTGGCGTGCGAGCTGCACAATCGTTATCTGAACGGCGCGCTCGGCGACATTCCCGCGGATCAGTGCGCGCCGGAATTGTGGCTCGTGGATGACCGCAACGAGGCGCTGGCGCGACGCCTGATCGAAGCTGCATCGCGCGGCCCGGCGGCCGGCTCGCCCGGTTGGCAATGCCGCCAGTGCGGCGAGAAGCTGGAAGCGCAGTTCACGGTGTGCTGGCAGTGCGGGACGGTGCGCGATCCATTGGATGGATGAGGTGCCGGCCACGCGGCTGCGGCTTGGTCAGCGGGTTAGGCGGTCGAAAAAAACGGGCGACTGCCCGTTTTTTTTCTGCGCACTCCCTTTTGCGAGGCCTGAAGCGCTAGCCTCGTCTCAAGCGAGCCAGACCGCGATGGTCAGCATCAGCAGCAGAATCATCCACAGCACGACCGCGCGCCAGACGAGGCCCACCGCCGATTGCAGCGTGCGCGGCGTGCAATCGTCGCCGACCTGCATCGGGCCGCCGTCGCCGGTGGCGAGTGCGTCGAGGCTTGACGGCTCGGCAAGCGGCCCGCTCAGTCGCGCGCCCAGCGCCCCGCTGCCCGCGGCGAGCAGCACGCCGTCATTCGCGTCCGGCCACTGGCGCGCATGGTTGCGCCACGCGTAAATCGCGTCTTCGAAATTGCCGACAATCGCAAAGCCGAGCGACGTGAGCCGCGCCGGAACCCAGTCGATCACGAAGAAGGCACGCTGCGCAAAGCTCGAAAACGCGACGGTTCGATCGTCGACCGGGCGCGCCCACGTGCGCGACAGATATTCGGCGATCCGATACAGCACAGCACCCGCCGGCCCGACCGGAATCAGAAACCAGAAGAACACGCCGAACACATGGCGATGCGATGCCACCACCGCGTGAATCAGCGTGTGGCGGACGATCTCGCTGACCGGCATGTCGAGCGTGTCGAGGCCGGTCCATTCGTTGAGGATTTCGCGCGCGCGCGGCACGTCGTCGTTATTGAGCGCGAGATGGATGTCCGTAAAGTAATGGCTGAACTGGCGAAAACCGAGCGTGAAGTACAGCACCGCGACGTTCCACAGGAACGCCAGCACAAAATGGATGTTGTAGAGAACGTAGTAGATGAGCGCGACGGCCAGCGTCCAGGGCACCACGACGACGAGCCAGGCAAGCAGGCCGTGCTTCGGCTTGCCCGCATCGAATCCGTGCGCCGCCGACTCCGCATGATATTGAAGCAGCGCGGATACCGGATTGTTCGGCGACAGCGCGCGCACCTGTTCAATGATGAGAGCGAGCAATACGGAAAAAAAAGTCATGCGATGCGCCGTGCTTTTCGAGTTTTACGATTGTTTCGTAACGATAGCACAGGGTCGGATGCCGCTGAGCGGGGACGTTGCCAAACACCCAACGCGTGCCTGTAAGACATGCCTCAGGCCGCGAGAAAGCGATAGAAGTTGCGCAGCATCGCGGCCGTCGCGCCCCAGATGAAATAATGGCTGCCCGTGCCGCTCTCGCCTTTTTCGGCTGCTTCGAGCGACGCGCCGCGTGGATACGGCATCGCGAAAAAGCGGCGCTCGCCGCCCTCGTAACGGAACACCCGCTCTTCGTGATGCGCCGGGTTCATCAGGAAGGCGAGCGGCACCTCGAAGACTTCCGCGACCTCGAGCGCGTCCGCTTTCAACGCGAACGGCGGGTGGACGAGACCGATCACGGGCGTCACGCGAAAGCCCGTGCCCGTCAAATAGTCGGGCAGCGCACCGAGTACTTCCACACGCGAAGGCGCGAGGCCGACCTCCTCTTCCGCCTCGCGCAAAGCGGTGGCGGTGGCGTCGGCATCGAAAGGCTCCTGACGGCCGCCCGGAAAGCTGACCTGGCCGGCGTGGTCGTTCAGATGATCGGCCCGCTGCGTCAGCAGCACGGTCAGGCCATGCGCGCGAATCACGAGCGGCACGAGGACGGAGGCGACCCGAGGGTCGGCGCGAATGTCGCGCCAGGGCGCTTCGACGATCGGCTCAGGGGTCCACGAAAGCGACTGTTCGAAGCGGGCGCGCAGACCGTCTGGCGTAAGCCGCTCCGCCGCGACCGGCGGTAGATGAGCGCCCGTTGCTTCGACGGGCAGCGTTTGAGGTTCAAAGACGGGGCGGATCAACGGATCTCTCGAATGACGGATGGAGGCGATGCCGCTATTTTGACCTGGCCAACAAAAAAGCACCCGCGAGGGGTGCTTTTCCTTACAGCATTTACGCCTGGGAAGCAGCGCGGTCTTTCGAGACCAGCTTTTCCTTGATTCGAGCCGACTTGCCCGAACGGTCGCGCAGGTAGTACAGCTTTGCACGACGCACGTCGCCGCGACGCTTCACGACGATGCTTGCCAGCAGCGGCGAGTACGTCTGGAACGTACGCTCGACGCCTTCGCCCGACGAAATCTTGCGGACGATAAACGACGAATTCAGACCACGGTTACGCTTGGCGATCACGACGCCTTCGTAAGCCTGGACACGCTTACGCGTACCTTCAACCACGTTCACGCTGACAACCACCGTGTCGCCGGGGGCGAATTCGGGGATGGTCTTTTCGCCGAGGGCGCGCGCGATTTCTTCCTGCTCGAGTTTTGCAATCAGATTCATCACTGACTCCTAAGTCCATCTTGTCGGCGTTCGTACCTGCCTGGCATGACATGCCCGGCTACGGCCCCGATAGAGGATGGGTTCACATCAGGCGCCGCACACGCATGTACGGCGCCGCCCGGTGTCCGCTCGAAAGACCGGGGCTTTACGCCTTCGGCTCTTCCTGTGCGAGACTTGCGAGCCATGCCTCGTCGGCACGGCTCAACATCTTGTTCTTTCTGGCCTTGACAATCAGGTCGGGCCGCTTGCGCAACGTATTGCGCAAAGCTTCGCGCCGACGCCACGCTTCAATCTCCGCATGATGGCCGCCGAGCAGCACATCGGGCACACGCACGCCCTGATATTCCTCGGGCCGTGTGTAGTGCGGACAATCGAGCAGTACGTCGACAAAACTATCCTGCACCGCCGATTGCGAGTCGTTGAGCACACCCGGCAACTGACGCACGACGGCATCCATCAAGGCCATGGCCGGCAACTCGCCGCCCGACAGCACGAAGTCGCCCAGACTGACTTCTTCGTCGACAACCCGGTCGAGCAGGCGCTGGTCGATCGCCTCGTAGCGGCCGCACAGCAGGATCAGCCCGGGTTGTTCGGCAAACTTCATCACACGCTCGTGATTCAGCGTGGCGCCTTGCGGCGACATCATCACGACACGCGGTGCGCCGATACCCTGCTCCGCCTGCGCCGCTTTGGCCGCTGCGATCGCGTCTTCCAGAGGCTTGGCCAGCATCACCATGCCGGGCCCGCCGCCGTACGGGCGATCGTCGATCGTGCGGTAGTTGTCGGTGGTGAAATCACGCGGATTCCACGTACGCAACCCATAGCGCTGCTGCTTTGCTGCCCGGCTGGTAATGCCCCAGTCGGTCAGCGCGCGGAACATGTCGGGAAAGAGCGTGACGACATCGAACTGCATCGCTCTCTCCGTTTTAGCGAACTCGATTTGCTCAACTATCAATAATCGGCTTCCCATTCGACGGTGATCTGCTTCGCCGCCTGGTCGACCGCTTTGACAAACACACCGACGAACGGGATCAAACGTTCGGCGGCGACCGGCTTGCCGGTTTTGTCGGCCGCCGGATATTCGACGCGCAGCACCGAGTGCGCGCCGTTGTCGATCATGCCAGCCACCTTGCCGAGATTCGCCCCGGCAAGATTCACTACCTCGAGGCCGATCAGGTCGACCCAGTAAAACTCGTCGGCTTCGAGCGCCGGGAATTCGCTGCGGCTGATATAGACGCGGGAGCCGCGCAATGCCAGCGCCGCGTCGCGGTCAGCGACGCCGCCCAGATGGGCCACCACACTATCGCTATGCAGTTTTGCCTGCAGCGACGGCGCGGATTGGCGCTCGCGGCCCTTCATGAGCCACCAGCGCTTTGCGCTCAGCAACGCGTCGCCGCCCTGGCCGGCATCCGCATGCGCGGCCACCTTGACCCAGCCTTTGAGGCCGTAAGCGTCGACGATTGCGCCGACTTCGACCGCGTCAGCCGGCCAACTCTCCGCCGTTTCCGGGCGCATGGCTGCTGCCTCGGAAGCGGCGTTTGCCACATTGGCTTTCGCCTTGCCTCCAGCCCGCTCGCCCGGCTTGCGGACGAATGCACCGAATGGCGCCTCGCCAGACGTCTTTGCGCGCGGGCTTGCCTCTTTTGCCTTCGCGCGACCTGAACTGCCGGAACCACGCTCAGACATGACCAAACCTCAGACTAAATCTCAGCTTGAGCCGCGCTACCAGCTTCGACGCCAGTTTCGGCAAAACTTCTTGCGCATCGGACTGCTCACGCGGATGGCGCGAGCCGCCGGCCAAACCGACGCCGATACGCACGCGAGCTACCATTAAGCAGCCGGCTGCGCCTTTTGCGCTTCTTTCACGAGACGCTCGACGGTCGGCGACAGTTGTGCGCCAACGCCTTGCCAATACGTCAGGCGGTCTTGAGCGATACGCAGAGCTTCGCCCTTCGTAGCGATCGGGTTGTAGAAGCCAACGCGCTCGATGAAGCGGCCGTCACGACGGTTACGCGAGTCGGTTGCGACGATGTTGTAGAACGGGCGCTTCTTGGAGCCGCCACGAGCCAAGCGGATGATGACCATACTAGAATCCTTGAAAACCGGGGTTCGGAACGACTGAAACACGCGATTATAGCGGGAAACTGACGCCATAACAAACACTTACCGGGATAAACTGAGCAATCGGGTTGCGCCGCCCCTACAGCGCGGGCTCGGAACCTCGCGCCGGCCCTCGCGCAAACGCCTGAACAACCTGACGGAGTGCCCGTGAAATCCCAGCCGCGAACTGCCCTTGCGCTCCTCTTTTTCGCTTGTCGCACCGCGTCTGTCTGCCTTACGCACGGTTTTCGCCCGGCAGCCGCTGCATTGCTGACCACCTTCGCCTGCCAGGCCCTGGCCGCGCCGCCTGTGGAGCGCATCAAACTGCCGCCGGGCTTTCGCATCGAAGTCCTCTCGGACGCGGTGCCGAGCGCGCGAGCCATGGCGCTCTCACCAAAGGGCATTCTCTATATAGGCAGTCTGGACGGTCACGTCTATGCGCTCGAACTGCAAGGCGCACGCGTTGCCGCGCGCCATGTGGTGGCGACCGGCCTCGAAGCTCCGATAGGCGTGGCATGGCACAACGGCGCGCTCTATGTCTCGGCGGTGTCGCGAATTCTACGCCTGGACTCGATCGACACGCGCCTCAATGCGCCGCCGCAGCCCGCCGTGGTCACCGACACATTGCCCTCCGAAACCCATCACGGCGCGAAATTCATTGCGTTCGGCCCGGACGGCAAGCTCTATGTCCCGCAGGGAGCGCCCTGCAACGTCTGCCTGAAGGACCGCGACCGCTATGGGCTGATCGGCCGCATGGACCCGGACGGCAGCCACTACGAAGTGGTGGCGCGCGGCGTGCGCAACTCCGTCGGCTTTGCATGGCATCCGGCGACGCGCGAGCTCTGGTTCACCGACAACGGTCGCGATCTGCTAGGCGACGATCTACCGGACGACGAGCTCAACCGTGCCTCGCGCGCCGGCCTGGATTTCGGCTTTCCCTACTGCCACGCCGGCGTGATAGCCGATCCTGAGTTCGGCGCGGGGCACCCCTGCAACGCGTTCACGCCGCCGGTGGTGAAGCTGGGCGCGCATGTCGCTGCGCTCGGCATGCGCTTTTATAGCGGCTCGATGTTCCCGCCCGACTATCGCGACAACATTTTCATTGCCGAGCACGGGTCATGGAACCGCAGCAAGAAGGCCGGCTACCGCGTGGTGCGAGTCGTCACTGACCCGGACGGCAGCCATGCGCGACAAGAGGTGTTCGCCGAGGGCTGGCTTCAGTCCGGCGAAACCGTCTGGGGCCGCCCAGCCGACGTTCTGCCGCTACCCGACGGCTCATTGCTCATTAGCGACGATTACGCCGGCGCTATCTATCGTGTCAGTTACCCGGCACATTGACTGCCCACGTTGCCGTGAGGACACAATCCAAGCGCGCCGCCCTGAGGCGGAACGCCGCGTGACCGCCGGCACACGCCCGGCGTAGAATGCGCGACGGTCCGCGCGCAACGGTGCGCCGCGCTTGTTCATCGGCTGTTTTCACCGCCCGTTATCGCCACCCGTTTCGCCACTGCTTTCACCGCCCGCTACCGCCCATTACCTCCCTATCACCTCCCCATTACCGAGCGCCGGTTTTCAACCGCCTGTCACTCTGACCTCTCTTACATGTCCACGTCTTTCTCGACCTCGACTTACTTCCGCTCCAAAACGATCACAGCTGCGCTGGCTTTCTTCCTGGGCACGCTCGGCGCGCACCGCTTTTATCTTTACGGCCCGCGCGACATCTACGGCTGGGCGCATATTATCGGCACGCTGCTCGGCATTCCCGGCGCGATGCTGCTGGTAGCCAGCGAACGCGCTTCAACGCTCGGCTGGGTGCTTGCCTTTCCGGGCGCCGTATCGATTCTGGCCGCATTTCTCGCCGCGATCGTCTACGGGCTGCGGCCGGACGACAAGTGGGACCGGCAATTCAACGCGCACACGCAGCGGAAAAGCCGCTCGGGGTGGACCGTTATCTTCGTGGTGATCTTTTCGCTGCTGATCGGCGCCTTTCTGCTCATGACCGGTCTCGCCATTTCCTTCCAGACCTACTTCGAAACGCAAGTGCAGGCAGCAAAGGCGCTGTCCCAATAGCGGCGGCACGCCCCCCCCCGATACGCTAGAAAAGATCGAGTTGCCGCTTGTCAGGACGGGGGACCGGGACTCGCGGCGCCTCGTTCCGCTTGAAATGGGACATATCCAGAATGCCCCGGTCGCGCTGGTTGAGCCCCAAACGGCGAACGGCCTTGTGGAATCGCTGCTTCAGCAGGTCTGCCCACAAGCCTTCGCCCTTCATTCGGGTGGAGAAAGCCGAGTCGTAGTCTTTGCCACCGCGCATATCCCGCACGCGCGCCATGACCCGCTCGGCGCGATCCGGAAAATGCGCAGCAAGCCAGTCTTTGAAAAGCGGCGCAACCTCCCACGGCAGACGCAGCACGATATAGCTCGCGTTGCACGCTCCGGCTTCCGCGCAAGCTTCCAGCACGCGCTCCATGTCCGGTTCGGTGACAAACGGGATGACGGGCGCAATGCTGACGCCGACTGGAATGCCCGCCTCGCTCAGTGTGCGAATGGTGCGTAGGCGCCGCGACGGCGTGGCCGCGCGCGGTTCGAGCGTGCGCGCAATGTCCGCGTCTAGTGTGGTGATGGTGATCGCCGCCATGAATTGGCCGCGGGCCGCCATGGGCGCGAGCAGATCCAGGTCGCGCTCGATCAGCGACGACTTGGTAATCGCCGCGAACGGATGATTGCGCTCGCTCAGGACCTCGACCACCCGACGTGTGAGCCGCCAGTCGCGCTCGGCGGGCTGCCACGCGTCGGTGTTGACGCCAAGCGCGATGGGCTCCGGCTCGTATGACTTTTTCGACAGTTCGCGCTCGAGCAACTCAGGCGCGTTGACCTTTGCATAGATCCGGCTTTCGAAGTCGAGCCCCGGCGAGAGTCCGAGATAACTGTGCGTGGGCCGCGCAAAACAATAGATGCAGCCATGCTCGCAACCGCGATATGGATTTAACGACACGCCAAACGGAATATCCGGCGACGTATTACGCGTCAGAATGCTTTTCGCCCGTTCTTCGAACACCTGCGTGCGCAGCACCTTGGGCGGTTCGCTTTCGTCCGCCGTGGCAACCCAGCCGTCGTCCACGGCCTCGCGCTGATCGACTTCGTAGCGGCCTTGCACGTTGGTCACCGCGCCGCGGCCTTTGCGGGGCACGGGCGGCGCGATGACAAACTCGGCGGCGGAAGAGGTATCGGGTTCAGTCACGGCTCATCAGCAACAGGCAGAACATGGGCACAGGCAGAAACAGGCAGACCCAGGCAGAAAACAAAACGGCGCAAACACCTGTATAAATATACAGTGTTTACGCCGTTTGTCGAGCCCTTCCGGAAGGCCTAACGCATCGCGTCGTCTCCCACCGGAATGGTCAGGGTTTCCTTGATCTCCTCCATCACCACATAGCTTTTCGACTGCACAGCGCCGGGAAGCTGCAACAGGATGTCGCCCAGCAGCTTGCGGTAATCGGCCATTTCGCCGATGCGCGCCTTGATCAGATAGTCGAAGTCGCCCGACACCAGGTGGCATTCGAGCACCTCGGGAATCTTCTGCACCTCGCGGCGAAACTGGTCGAACATGTTGCCGCTCTTGTGATCCAGCGTGATTTCCACGAACACCAGCAGCGCCGCGCCCAGCTCCGCCGGGTTCACGCGGGCGTAATAGCCGGTGATCACGCCGTCGCGCTCCATGCGCTTGACGCGCTCGATACACGGCGTGACCGAGAGGCCGACCTGCTCGGCGAGGTCTTTCATGGCCATGCGACCGTCCTGTTGAAGCAACCGGAGGATCTTGTGATCGAGCTTGTCGAGGGCCCGGACCGGCTGGCGTTGCGTGCGCATAGTGTTTTTGCTGAAATTCTCAAAAATACGATAACAAAACCTGCAAGCTCGCCAATAGTATAGCGGTTAACACTGGGCGCATCGCATTACACGTCGTTAATCGAATGATTCAGACCAACCGACGCACGCACCGCCCTTCAAATCCTTGCGAATTTTCTGGAGCAGCTATGCGAGTCGTCGTTTTGGGTAGTGGCGTCGTCGGGGTGACGAGTGCGTATTATCTGGCGCGAGCGGGTCACGAAGTGACGGTTATCGATCGTGAAGCGGGCCCCGCGCTCGAAACCAGTTTCGCCAACGCCGGCCAGATCTCGCCGGGCTATGCGTCGCCGTGGGCCGCGCCCGGCGTGCCGCTGAAGGCCGTCAAGTGGATGTTCCAGAAACACGCGCCGCTCGCCATCCGCCTCGACGGCACGCAGTTCCAGTTGCAGTGGATGTGGCAGATGCTGCAGAACTGCACGGCTTCGCGCTACGCGGTCAACAAAGGCCGGATGGTCCGCCTCGCGGAATATAGCCGCGATTGCCTGCAGGCGCTGCGCGCGGAAACCGGCATTCAGTACGAAGGCCGTACGGGCGGCACGCTGCAGGTCTTCCGCACGCAACAGCAGTTCGACGGCGCGGCGAAAGACATCGCCGTGCTGCGCGAAGCGAACGTGCCGTACGAACTGCTCTCGGCGGCTGAACTCGCGCAGGCCGAGCCGGCGCTCGCCGCGGTCTCGCACAAACTCACGGGCGGCCTGCGCCTGCCGGGCGACGAAACCGGCGACTGTCAGATGTTCACTACGCGCCTCGCCGCGCTCGCCGAGCAGATGGGCGTCAAATTCCGCTACAACACGCCGATCGACGCGCTCGCCATGGCCGGCGACCGGATCGCCGGCGTGCAATGCGGCGGAGAACTCGTGCGTGCTGATTCGTTCGTCGTCGCGCTGGGTTCTTACTCGACGAAATTCCTCTCCGGCCTTGTGAAAATTCCGGTGTATCCGCTGAAGGGGTATTCGATCACCGCGCCGATTGTCAATGAAGCCGCGGCGCCGGTCTCCACGGTGCTTGACGAAACCTACAAGATCGCGATCACCCGCTTCGACAACCGGATCCGCGTCGGCGGCATGGCTGAGATCGTCGGCTTCGACAAGTCGTTGCGGCAAGCCCGCCGTGAAACGCTCGAACTGTGCGTGAACGATCTGTTCCCGGGCGGCGGCGATACGTCAAAGGCCAGCTTCTGGACCGGCCTGCGCCCCATGACGCCGGACGGCACGCCTATCGTCGGCCGTACGCCGGTGCCCAATCTGTTCCTGAACACGGGTCACGGCACACTCGGCTGGACGATGTCCTGCGGTTCCGGCCAGTTGCTTGCCGACGTGATGTCAGGCAAACAGCCGGCGATCAAGGCAGACGACTTGTCGGTGCATCGCTATCTCGGCGAGACCGGCGGCACGCCTCGCCCGGCTTATGCGTGAAGTTGCGCGCGCCGAGCGCCATGCTCGGCGGCGCATCTGACAGCAGTTTCTGATCGCACAAACCGGCTCGGCAAAAAGAAACGGCGCCTTCCTACAAGGCGCCGTTTCTATTCCGGCAGCAGTTTGCGTCAGATCCGAAGCTGCATCAGAATTGATCCACCGACAAACCCAACACGCCCTCGCCGCCCTTCGCACTCACAATCGACGCCTCCAGCGCGCTCGCGAGCGGCAACACATGCTCGGCATAGAACTGGGCGGTCGCGATCTTGGCGCCGTAGAACTGAGGATCTTCGTCGCGCTTCTGATTGGCGACGAGCAGCGCGCGCGCCATTTGCCAGCCGCCGAGCACAATGCCGGCGAGCTTCAGATACGGCACGCTGCCCGCGAACACGGCGTTCGGATCCCGCTTCGTGTTTGCCACGACGAAGTCGACCGCCGCGCTCAACGAACGCTCGCCCTGCGCAAGATACTTCTTCATCGACTCGAAGGCCGCGCCCGGTTGCGAGCCAAGCGCCTCGACCGTTTGGGCCACCTCGGCAAGCAGCGCCTTCGCGACCTTGCCGCCGTCGCGCACGGTCTTGCGTCCGACCAGGTCGTTCGCCTGGATCGCGGTCGTGCCTTCGTAAATGGGCAGAATGCGGGCATCACGGTAATACTGCGCGGCGCCCGTTTCTTCGATGAAGCCCATGCCGCCGTGAACCTGAACGCCGAGGCTCGTCACGTCGATCGACGATTCGGTGCTCCAGCCCTTCACGATCGGCACGAGGAATTCGTAAATCGCCTGATGTTCGGCGCGCTTCGCTTCGTCGGGATGGCGATGCGCAATGTCGCTGTGCGCGGCCGCCACATAGGCGAGTGCGCGCGACGCCTCGGTGAGCGCGCGCATGGTAGAGAGCATGCGGCGCACGTCGGGATGCTCGATGATCGCGACAGACTGTTTCGCGGAGCCGTCGACGGGACGGCTTTGCACACGTTCCTTCGCATAGGCGGCTGCCTTCTGATAGGCGCGTTCCGACACGCCGACGCCCTGCATGCCCACCGCAAAGCGCGCCGCGTTCATCATGATGAACATGTACTCGAGGCCGCGATTTTCTTCGCCGATCAGATGCCCGATCGCGCCGCCGTGATCGCCGAATTGCAGCACGGCGGTCGGACTCGCTTTGATGCCGAGCTTGTGCTCGATCGAGACGCAGTGCACGTCGTTGCGCTCGCCGAGCGACCCGTCTTCATTCACGAGAAACTTCGGCACGATGAAAAGCGAGATGCCCTTGACGCCCTCGGGCGCGTTCGGCGTGCGGGCCAGCACGAGATGCGCGATGTTCTTCGCCATGTCATGCTCGCCCCACGTAATGAAAATCTTCGTGCCGAAGATCCGGAACGAACCGTCGCCTTGCGGCTCGGCGCGCGTGCGCACGAGCGCGAGATCGGAGCCCGCCTGCGGCTCCGTGAGGTTCATCGTGCCGGTCCATTCGCCGGAAATCAGCTTGGGCACATAGGTCTGTTTTTGCGCGTCGCTGCCGGCGGTCAGCAGTGCTTCGATCGCGCCGTCCGTGAGCAAAGGACACAGCGCGAACGACAGATTCGACGCGTTCAGCATTTCCACGCAAGGCGTGGCGATCAGCTTGGGCAGGCCCTGGCCGTCGTAGTCGACCGGATGCTGCACGCCTTGCCAGCCGCCTTCGGCAAACTGGCGAAACGCGTCCCTGAAGCCGGGCGTCGCGGTGACCACGCCGTCCTTCCAGCTGCTCGGGTTGCGGTCGCCCTCGACGTTTAGCGGAGCCAGCACTTCCCCGCACAGTTTCGCCGACTCTTCCAGCACGGCCTGAGCAGTGTCGAGATTCGCGTCTTCGAAGCCCGGCAGCGTCGCAATCTGTTCGAGGTTCGCCAGTTCCTTCATCACGAACAGCATGTCCTTGATGGGCGCCGTATAGCTCATTTTCTGTTCTCCTCCTGCGTGATGGAAAAAGGGCGCGGGACTTGTTCGGTCCTGCGCCCTTCGCGTGTCGCCAAACGCCTCGTATGGCTTGTTAGATGGCTTGATGTGGCGCCGGGACGCTTAGCCGAGTTCGTTCACGAGTTCCGGCACGAGTGTGAACAGGTCGCCCACCAGCCCATAGTCCGCGACGCTGAAAATCGGCGCTTCGGGGTCCTTGTTAATCGCGACGATGACCTTGCTGTCCTTCATACCGGCCAGATGCTGGATCGCGCCCGAAATGCCCACGGCTACATACAGTTGCGGTGCGACGATTTTGCCCGTCTGACCGACCTGATAGTCGTTCGGCACGAAGCCCGCGTCCACCGCCGCGCGCGATGCACCCAGCGCCGCGTTGAGCTTATCGGCGAGGGGCTCCAGAACCTGCGTGTAGTTTTCGCCGTTACCGAGCCCGCGGCCGCCGGAGACGATGATCTTCGCCGACGTCAATTCCGGACGGTCCAGCTTCGTGACTTCGCGGCTCACGAACTGCGAGATGCCTGCGTCGGCTGCCGCTTCGATCTTCTCGACCGATGCGCTGCCGCCTTCGGCCGCGACCGCGTCGAAACCGGTGGTGCGGACCGTGATGACCTTGATCGGGTCCTGGGATTGCACCGTTGCAATCGCATTACCGGCGTAGATCGGGCGCTCGAACGTATCGGCCGAATCGACCGCCGTGATGTCGCTGATCTGCGCGACGTCGAGCTTCGCGGCGATACGCGGCGCGATGTTCTTGCCGTACGCGGTCGCGGCGGTGAGGATGTGCGAGTAGTCCTTCGCGATGTTCAGCACCGTGGCCTCGACGTTTTCCGCGAGACCTTCGGCGAGTTGCGGCGCGTCGGCGAGCAGCACTTTGCTGACGCCCGCAATTTTCGCCGCTGCGTCGGCTGCTGCCTGCGCGTGGTGGCCGGCCACCAGCAGGTGAATGTCGCCGCCGATCTTCTGCGCGGCTGCAATGGTGTGCAGCGTCGCGGCCTTGATCGACGCATTGTCGTGTTCTGCAATTACCAGATTCGTCATTTGCCCTGTCTCCCTGTCACAGCACCTTGGCTTCGGTCTTCAGCTTCTCGACCAGCGTCTTCACATCCGGCACCTTCACACCGGCGGAGCGCTTGGGCGGCTCGGCGACCTTCAGCGTCTTCAGACGCGGCGTCACGTCGACGCCCAGGTCTTCGGGCTTGATCGTTTCCAGGGGCTTTTTCTTGGCCTTCATGATGTTCGGCAGCGTCA
>Ga0209759_1000839_pt1 | contig 23996 bp, 18 predicted proteins | sample AraplaCL_Col_mMS_FD_184261 | JGI IMG/M metagenome (GOLD analysis project Ga0209759, IMG submission 184261) | Arabidopsis root microbial communities from the University of North Carolina, USA - plate scrape CL_Col_mMS (SPAdes) (version 2) | ecosystem: Host-associated > Plants > Roots >...
ACGAGCCCACGCCCACCACATAGGTGTTCTCCGTGGTGTAGTAGCGATGGCCGCCGGTGTCGCCGACCGCCGCCATCGCGTCCGTCGTGGAAAAGAACGAGGGCGAGAACTCGATGGCGTCACCGATCTTCAGCGGGCTTGCGGGCACATCCGCCTTGGCGACCTGGACCCCCGTCACGCCGTTGGTGACGCGGAAGTCGTAGAACTTCGTCGCGCCGGGCACGTCCTCGGGCCGGGCCATCACCCCGTTCTTGTCGGGCGTGAGCGCGGCGTGGCCGGGATAGCTGTCGACCGTCACGCTGCAGCCGTCGTTCAGCACGGTGTCCGGATGCAGCAGCTGGCCATTGGGCGGCCTGGGCACCACCGGGCAACTGGCCAGGCCGGTGCCGTACAGGGAGTTGTCCTTCAACGCACCCGGCGTCATCCAGCCAAAGCCGGTGACGCCGACGCGGTCGAAGCCGTGCACGAAGGTCTCGCCACCGGCCAGCTGGGGCACCTGGAAGTACTGGTTCATGCGCAGCGTCGGCTTGGTCACGCCCGCCACGCGGCTGTTGTCGATGATCTCGATGCCCCAGGTGCGGTTCTTGAAGTAGTTGACGACGAAGTCGAGGTAGTGGCCCGGGCCCTTGTCCTGCGGGTTGCCGTTGGCGTCGACGGTGTCGTTCGTGCCGTAGCCGATCTCGTTCCAGTCCTCGCCGCGTTCGCGCGCGTGGCGGCCGCGTCCGACCACGCCGACACGCGTCACCAGCGTGCCGTCGGCAAGCGTGAATTGAACCGTTTCCAAGGGCTGCTGCCCCGCGGCGAGCAGCGGCACGTAGCTCGCGCCGCCGGTGGGCACCGGCAGCGCCGAGGTCGCCAGCGTGGGCAGGTCCGCGGCTGGACCCGACGCGGGCGCCGCGGGCGGCGTGGACGTCGGGTCGGGCGGCAGGTCGGGCTCCGGGGCCGCGGCAACCGGTCCAGGCGCGGGCGCCTGCGTCGGGGCCGAGGTGGGCGGGGCGTCGCCGCCTGTGCCGGTGCTGCTGCCGGAGCCGCCGGACCCGCCACCGCACGCCGCCAGCGCGGCGACGGCGACGAACAGGGCGAGCCAGGAGGCAGCCTGCTGCGGTCGCGGCTGGTCGGCGAAGAGTTGGTGAATCATGGTCGTTGTCTTCCAAAGCTGTTGACGCCGGACGGCGCGGCCGAAGGTCCGCAGTCGTGTCCTGCGAACTTCCCAATGCAGTGGACAGCGCAAGGATCGCGCCAGGCTCGTCCTGAAGGCGCGCCTTGTCGCGATGCAGCAGGAGAGGCCCCGTGTTGAACGACGCCGTGCCGTCGACGCGCCTTCCTGTGCCACCAAGAAGTGTCAGCAGCCGAGCGACAAAACTCGGCAGACCGTGTCGGAGTTGACAAAATTTGTCGTCACGTGGCGAAGCGGGCGTGCCAGGCCGCTATCCGGCCAGCAGTCCGAATGAGGACCCTTGCGTTCGATCGCTGAACATGCGATCGGGCGCGAAACTGCGAACCAAGGGGGCGTGGTTCGATCAGGCTGCTCTGCCTTGTGCCCCTGGCTCGGCGGGGCCGGAATGCCCGCCCAGGCAAGGACATTGGCAGGAAGGTAACCTCGCGGGGTCGACCGATCGTCCGCAGGACCCATTCCCATGACCCAGACCACCACCACCTCCTCCTATCCCGATACCCGCCTGCTCATCGCCGGCGAATGGCGCGATGCCACCGGCGGCAAGACGATCCCCGTCGCCAATCCGGCCACCGGCCAGACCATCGGGCATGTGGCGCATGCCACCATCGCCGACCTGGACGCAGCGCTCGCGGCCGCGCAAAAGGGCTTCGAAGCCTGGCGCAACGTGCCGGCCGCCGAACGTGCGGCGACGATGCGCAAGGCCGCCGGGCTGGTGCGCGAGCGCGCGGACGCGATCGCGCGCGTGATGGTCCAGGAGCAGGGCAAGCCCCTGGCCGAGGCACGCGTCGAAGTGCTGGCCGGTGCCGGCATCATCGAGTGGTTCGCCGACGAAGGCATGCGCGTCTATGGCCGCGTCGTGCCGTCGCGCAACCTCGCGGCGCAGCAGCTGGTGCTCAAGGAGCCGGTTGGGCCGGTCGCGGCGTTCACCCCCTGGAACTTTCCCATCAACCAGATCGTGCGCAAGCTCGGCGCGGCCCTGGCCACCGGCTGCTCGTTCCTGGTCAAGGCGCCCGAGGAGACGCCGGCTTCGCCGGCCGCGCTGCTGCAGGCCTTCGTCGATGCCGGCGTGCCGGCCGGCACGGTGGGCCTGGTGTTCGGCGATCCGGGCGAGATCTCGAACCACCTGATCTCCAGCCCCATCATCCGCAAGGTCACGTTCACCGGCTCGACCCCGGTGGGCAAGCAGCTGGCCGCGCTGGCTGGCTCGCACATGAAGCGCGTGACGATGGAGCTGGGCGGCCACGCGCCCGTGATCGTCGCGGAGGACGCCGACGTCGCGCTGGCAGTCAAGGCGGCCGGCGCGGCCAAGTTCCGCAATGCCGGCCAGGTGTGCATCTCGCCGACGCGCTTCCTGGTGCACAGCAGCCTGCGCGACGAATTCGCCGCGGCGCTCGTCAAGCACGCCCAGGGCCTGAAGCTGGGCGACGGCCTGGCCGAGGGCACCAACCTGGGCCCGCTCGCCAACGGACGCCGGCTCACCGCGATGTCCAAGGTGATGGACGACGCGCGCGCCAAGGGGGCCCGCATCGCCACCGGCGGCGAGCGCGTGGGCAGCAGCGGCAACTTCTTTGCGCCCACCGTGCTCACCGACGTCCCGCTGGACGCCGACGTGTTCAACAACGAACCCTTCGGCCCGGTCGCCGCGATCCGCGCGTTCGACACGCTGGACGAGGCGATCGCCGAAGCCAACCGCCTGCCCTACGGACTGGCCGGTTATGCGTTCACCAAGTCCATCAAGACGGCGCACGTCCTGGGCCAGCGCCTGGAGCTGGGCATGCTGTGGATCAACCAGCCGGCCACGCCGTCGCCCGAGATGCCGTTCGGCGGCGTCAAGGATTCGGGCTACGGCACCGAAGGCGGCCCCGAGGCGCTGGAGCCCTACCTCGTGACCAAGGCGGTCTCGATCCTGGGCGTCTGACCGGCCCGCGCCCCATCCCGCGCCGGGGTGGGGTGGTCGTCGCGTGGCGCTGAGACAATCGCGCCATGATCGACATCGGCGTCAACTTCCATTCGTCCCAGCTCAAGGGCCTGGCCGGTGAGCTGCTGGCGCGCGCGGCCGCCGCGGGCGTGACGCACATCCTGGCCACGGGCACGTCGCTGCACGCCAGCGAGCTGGCGCTGGCGTTCGCGCGTACGCATGACCGGGTGTGGTCGACCGCGGGCGTGCACCCGCATGACGCGAAGCACTGGGACGCCGCATCGTTGGCGTCGTTCGAGGCTCTTTGGGCCGACGATCGCGTCGTGGCCGTGGGCGAATGCGGCCTCGATTACAACCGCATGTTCTCGCCGCGCGAAGCGCAGCGCCAGGCCTTCGAGGCGCAGATCGAGGCGGGCGTGCGAACGGGCAAGCCGCTGTTCCTGCATTGCCGCGACGCCTTCGACGACTTCGAGGCGATGCTGCGCGATGCCGCTGCCTCCGGCGCCCACGGCGTCGTGCACTGCTTCACGGCCGGCCCCGCCGAGGCCGAGGCCTGCCTCGCGCTCGGCTTCGACATCGGCATCACCGGCTGGGTCACCGATGCCGCCCGCGGCGCCGAGCTGCGCGACGCCCTGCGCGTGGTCCCGGCCGACCGGCTGCACCTGGAGACCGACGCGCCGTACCTGCGTCCGAAGAACGCGGGCAAGACGCGGCCCTACAACGAGCCCGCGCTGCTGCCCTTCGTCGCCAAGGCGGTCGCCGAGTCGAAGGGCATGGACGTGGCGGCGCTGGCGGCGCAGGCGAGTGCCAACAGCAAGCGGCTGTTCAAGCTGCCCTGAAGGCCTGCGATCCAGACCCCTCGGGCCGGGGCCGCGCTCGCCGGGCGGCCTGGCGGACCGTTACATGCACTGGTTCCGGATACGCCTCGTCGTAACCCCGCAAGTCCGCCTTCACCAAGCTGGTTTAAGCTCGTCCGGACGCGCGCCGGGCCTCAGAGCTCGGCGGTGCCGTGCAACGAGACGGAGACCGCGATGAACGCAACCAGCAACGACCCCGCCCCGACGCTTCCGATCAACGGCCTCTCGCACGTCAAGGGTTGGACCGACATTCCGTTGTCCGACGCGACGATCTACGGCCTGCTCGCCGACACGGCCAGGTGCTACCCCAGCCGCCTGGCGGTCGTGTTCCGGGAGCAGGGCGTGCGCTGGACGTGGCGCCAATTCCTGGCCGAGGTCGATGCGTTCGGCGCCGGCCTGGCCGGCCTGGGGCTGGTCAAGGGCGACCGGGTAGGCATCTGGTCGCCCAATCGCGTCGAGTGGCTGGTGACGCAGTTCGCCACGGCGCGCATGGGGCTGATCCTCGTCAACATCAACCCGGCGTATCGCCTGTCGGAGCTGGCGTACGCGCTGCAGGTCTCGGGCTGCCGCGCCATCGTCTCGGCCGAGCGCCTGAAGACGTCGATGTACCTGGAGATGCTGCAGAAGGTGCGCTCCGACCTGCCGGCGCTCGAATTCATCATCCGCATGGGCGAGCAGACGACGCCCGGCATGCTCGACTACGCCGACGTGCTGGAACGTGGCCGCGCCGCGCCGGTGCCGTTCGCCGACTGCCTGGCGCACGACGCGATCAACATCCAGTTCACCAGCGGCACCACCGGCAACCCCAAGGGCGCCACGCTGACGCATCACAACGTCGTCAACAACGGCCGCTTCATCGCGATGGCGATGGACTTCTCCGAGCACGACGCGCTGTGCATCCCGGTGCCGCTGTACCACTGCTTCGGCATGGTGCTGGCGGTGCTGGCGTCGGTGTCCACCGGCGCGGCGATGGTGTTCCCCGGCGAGGCCTTCGATCCTGCCGCCACGCTTGCGGCGGTGGCGGAGGAACGCTGCACGGCGCTGCACGGCGTGCCCACGATGTTCATCGCCGAACTGGCCCATCCGCGCTTTGCCGAGTTCGACCTGTCATCGCTGCGCACCGGCATCATGGCCGGCTCGCCTTGCCCCATCGAGACGATGAAGCAGGTGGTCTCGCGCATGCACATGAGCGAGGTGACGATCGCCTACGGCATGACGGAGACCTCGCCGGTGTCCTTCCAGAGCGCCACGTCCGACCCGCTCGACCGCCGCACCACCACCGTCGGCCGCGTGCAGCCGCACCTGGAGTGCAAGCTCATCGACGCCGACGGCAACACCGTGCCGGTGGGCGAGAAGGGCGAGTTGTGCACCCGCGGCTACTCGGTGATGACCGGCTATTGGGGCGACGAGGAGCGCACGCGCCAGGCCGTCGTCGACGGCTGGATGCACACCGGCGACCTGGCCACGTTCGACGCGGAGGGCTATTGCAACATCGTCGGCCGCGTCAAGGACATGCTGATCCGCGGCGGCGAGAACGTCTATCCGCGCGAGATCGAGGAGTTCCTGTTCCGCCATCCGAAGGTGCAGTCGGTGCAGGTGTTCGGCGTGCCCGACGTCAAGTACGGCGAGGAGGTCTGCGCCTGGATCGTGCTCAAGCCGGGCCAGGCGTGCAGCGAGGACGAGGTCAAGGACTTCTGCCGCGACCAGATCGCGCACTACAAGGTGCCGCGCTACGTGCGCTTCGTCGACGAACTGCCGATGACGGTCACCGGCAAGGCGCAGAAATTCGTCATGCGCGACCGCATGATCGAGGAGCTGCGGCTGCAGCAGGCGGCCACGGCCTGAGGTTGCCGCGTGGCAGGCGCCATCCGCCTGTCACCGGCACGGGGCAGAATGCCCGCCTCGGCCGGCCGACCGGCTGCCTCGTCCAGGGTATTTCGTGGCCATTCCCGCTCGCTTGCTGCTTCCTGTCGCCGTGCCCGGCTTGCTGCTTGCCCCCTGGGCCGCTTTTGCGGCCCACCCCTTGCAGACCGAGGACACCGGCACGCAGGGGACCGCCAACGTCGAGATCGAGAACGGGTTTTCGAACGCGCGCTTCGATTCGACCACCGTGGCGACTTACCAGCCGCAGCTGTCCATCGGCGTCGCCAACAGCGTCGATGCCATCCTGCAGCCCGCGCTGGTGCGGGTGCGGTCGCCGCAGCAGGCCTCCGTGACGGGGTGGGGCGACACCAACCTGGACGCCAAGTGGCGCTTCTGGAGCAGCGATCCATGGTCGCTGGCGCTGCGCGGCGGCGTGCTCGCGCCGACCGGCCGGAAGGGGCTGACGCGTGGCGAGGCCTCCGAGCACGCGCTGCTGGTGGCCACCTGGAAGGATGCGCCGACCACCGTGCATGCCAACGTCGGCCTCACGCGCCTTGCGCGCGCACCCGGCGCGCGCGCGAGCGTCGCACAGGTGTCCGCTGCCGTGATGCAGTCGATCGACAACGGGCTGGTCCTGGCGGCCGATGGCGAGCTCCACCAGGACCCCGACCCGGCGCGCAAGACCTGGCCGGGCTCGCTGCTGGGCGGCTTGATCTGGACGGCGCGGCCGGGGCTGGACCTGGACATCGGCTACCAGCGCAGCTTCAGCGCGCAGCCGGTCAACCGCCAGTGGATGGCGGGGCTGACCTGGCGCTTCTCGCTGCAGGGCCCTGGTCAGCGGTCGACCATCGCCATGCGCTCGGGCGAGTAGCGCGGCCCCTGGACCTTGCCCGGCGCGAGCGCGTCCTCCAGCGCAGCGAGCGTCTCCGGGCTGAGCTTCAGCGATGCGGCCGCCACGTTCTCCTCCAGCCACCTGCGCCGCTTGGTGCCGGGGATCGGCACCAGGTCGTCGCCCTGCGCCAGCACCCACGCGAGCGCCACCTGGCCCGCGGTCGCGCCCAGGCCGGCGGCGATCTCGCGCACCCGGTTGGCGGCGGCCAGGTTGGCGTCGAAGTTCGCGCCCTGATAGCGCGGGTCGTCGTGGCGGAAGTCGTCCGCGGGCAGGTCCTCGGCGCGCTTGACCTGGCCGGTGAGAAAGCCGCGGCCCAGCGGGCTGAACGGCACCAGGCCGATGCCCAGTTCGCGCAGCGCGGGCAGCACGTCGGCTTCGAGGTTGCGCTCCCACAGCGAATATTCGCTCTGCACGGCCGTCAGCGGGTGCACGGCGTGCGCGCGCCGGATGTTGGCAACGCCGGCCTCCGACAAGCCGAAGAAGCGCACCTTGCCTTCCCTCACGAGCTCGCCGACGGTGCCGGCGATCTCCTCGACCGGCACCTTGGGGTCGATGCGGTGCTGGTACAGCAGGTCGATGTGCTCGGTGCCGAGCCGGCGCAGCGAGCCCTCGACCGCTTCGCGGATCTGCGCCGGGCTGCTGGCACGCTCGCCCGCTACCTGCTTGCCGTCCTTGAAGCGCCACGCGAACTTGGTGGCGATCGTCACCTCGTGGCGCCGGCCCTTGAGCGCCTTGCCCAGCAGCGCCTCGTTGGTCAGCGGGCCGTAGACCTCGGCCGTGTCGAAGAAGTTGCAGCCCAGCTCGATCGCCCGGTGCAAGGTGGCGATCGCCTCGCCCTCGTCGGCGGGCCCGTAGGACTGGCTCATCCCCATGCAGCCCAACCCGATGGCCGAAACTTCCAGCCCCTGGCTGCCCAGCTTGCGTCTTGGCAAGGTCATGTGATTCGCTCCGATTCAGAAAGGAAATGGATCGGCGGCCACTCTACGTCGATCGGCGGGTGTCGGCAGCGCGCGACGCCAAGCCAATGCTGGCCGCAGGCCTTGTCGGTCAAGACCCGGCGCCGCGGTGGACGGGCGCGTTCGCGTTACGCTGGCGCATGCTTCTTCTCCTCGTCCTTGTCGCCGGCTTGTGGGCCGGCCTGCAGAACACGCTCGCCGGCGGCGGCTCGTTCATCACGTTGCCGGCGCTGATCGTCTCGGGCATGTCGCCGCTGGCGGCCAACATCACGTCGACGGTCGCGCTGTTTCCGGGCCAGGTGACCTCCGGGCTGGCTGGCCGCAGCCTGGTCTCCGGCGTGGGCAAGCTGTCCTTTCGCGCGCTGTTCATGCTGAGCCTGGCCGGTGGCGCGGTGGGTGGATGGCTGCTGCTGCACACGCCGCCGACCGTGTTCGCGCGCCTGGTGCCGTGGCTCGTGCTGTTCGCCACCGGCGTGTTCGCCTGGGGCAGCTTCCGGCCCAAGCCCCTCGAAGGCAGCGCGCACATCGGGCCGCGCGCCGCGGCGCTCGCGCAGTTCCTGATCGGCATCTACGGCGGCTATTTCGGCGGCGGCATCGGCTTCCTGATGCTGGCCGCGCTGACGCTTGCGGGCCTGGGCACGCGCAACGCGGGCGCGACGAAGAACGCGTTGGCCAGCGTGATGAACGCGGCGGCCGTGCTGCTGTTCGTCACGTCGCCGCAGGTGCATTGGACGCAGGCGATCGTGCTGGGAGCCGGAGCGGTCGTCGGCGGTCTGGCCGGCGCCTGGGCCCTGAAGCGCGTCAACGAGCGCGCGCTGCGCATCGCCATCGTGGGCCTGGGCGTGGCCTTGACGATCGGACTGTTCCTGCGGCCGATCTAGCTCTCGTAGCGCAGCACGACGTCCGACAAGGGCCGCGCCACGCAGGGCAGCACCAGCCCCTCGGCCTTCTCCTCGCGCGTCAGGCCCGGCCACTCGATCTCGTAGGCGATCTGGCCGCTGTCCAGGCGGCACAGGCAGGTGCGGCACGTGCCGTTGCGGCACGAGCTGCGCATGGGCACCATCGCCCGCAGCCCGGCCTTGAGCAGGGTCTCGTCGGCGCGGGCCTCGAAGTGCTCGCCGTGCGGCAGCAGCGTCACGCGAAAGCGCTTGTCCGCTGTCATTCCAATGGCTTGAGCGTTTGCAGCATCGTCGGGATCAGCTCGCTGACGGTCGGGTGGATGTGCATCGTGCGCGAGATCGCGGTGTGGGGCAGGCCTGCGGACATGACGTCGAGCAGGCAGTGGATCGCCTCGTCGGCCTCGATGCCCAGCAGTGTCGCACCGAGCAGGCGTTGCGTGTCGGCGTCGACCAGCGCCTCGAGAAAGCCGTCGGTCTCGCCGCGCTCGCGCGCGCGCCCCACACGCGACATCGGCAGGTGGCCCACCAGCACCCGCTTGCCCGACTGCCTGGCCGCCGCGCGCGACAGGCCGATGCGCGCCAGCGGCGGATCGGTGTACAGCGCGTAGGCCGGCACGCGGTCGCTCACGCGCCGCGGGTCGTCGTCCATCAGGTTGGCGGCGACGATCTCGTAGTCGTTGTACGAGGTGTGCGTGAACGCGCCGCGGCCGTTGGCGTCGCCCAGCACCCAGATGCCCGGGACGTCGGTGCGCAGCTGGTCGTCCACCGGGACGATGCCGTGCGCGTCGCACGTGACGCCCGCGCGCGCGAGGTCCAGCGCCTCGGTGTTGGGCTGGCGGCCGATGGCCACCAGCAGGTGGCTGCCGGCCAGCCGCTGGCCGTCGACCACCAGGGCGATGCCCGCGCCGGCACGTTCGAGCGCGGTCGCGCTGGCGCCGACGCGAAACCGCACGCCGTCGCGTTCGAGCACCGCCTTGACGGTGCTGGCGACTTCCTCGTCCTCGCGCGGCAGCAGGCGGTCGCCGTGCTCGATCACCGTCACCGCGCTGCCGAAGCGTGCATACACCTGGGCGTATTCGAGCGAGATGTAGCCGGCGCCCAGGATCACCAGGTGCGTGGGCAGTTCCTGCAGGCCCATCAGCGATTCGCTGGTGAGGTAGGGGACGCCGGACGCCGCGATCCAGCCGGGCACGACGGGCCGCGCGCCGACGTTCAGGAAGATGCGCGGCGCCTGCAGCACCTGGTCGCCCACCTGCACGCTGTCCTTGTCGACGAAACGCGCCTGGCCCTGCACCAGGCTGAGCTTCGGGGTGTCGCGGATCCATTGGCCCAGCCCGTCGCGCGATTGCTGCACCACCTTCAACATGCGGGCGTGCACCGCCGGGTAGTCGATCCGGATGTCGCCCGCGATCGTCACTCCGAAGTCCGCCGCATGCCGCGCGACCCACGCGGCGCGCGCGCTCGCCACCAGCGTCTTGGTCGGCGTGCAGCCGTTGTTGACGCAGGTGCCGCCCAGCTCGCCGCGTTCGACCAGCGCGGTCTTCCAGCCATGCTCGGCCAGGCGGACCGCCAGCGGCGTGCCGGCCTGGCCGCTGCCGATCACGAGAGCGTCGAACGAGGAGGGCGTCATGGCGGGGATCCTTTCGAAGAGAGGGCGGGCTTGCGGCCGGAGATCAGCCACCACGCGCTCAGCGCGCTCGCGAGCGCCAGTCCGGCCGACACGAGCATCACGGCGCGAAAGCCGGCGACGAAGGCGTGGCCGACGGCGTCGCGCACCGACGCCGCGACGGCCGATGCCGCACCGTCCGGCGGCGCGATGGCGCCCAGCTTGCTGCGCTGCGCGTAGACGGCCTCGGCCACGCCCGCGGGCAGCTGCGCGTGCGCCAACGCCTCGCGCAGGCGCGGCTCGAACGCGTGCGTCAGCACCGCGCCGAGCGCGGCGATGGCCAGCAGCCCGGCGGCCCGCGAGACGGCGTTGTTGACGCCCGATGCCGTGCCCGCCAGCTTCTCGCCGAGCGCGTTCATCACGGTGGTCGTGAGCGGCGAAATGGTGATGGTCATGCCGAGTCCCAGCACGCACATCGCCGGAAAGAAGGTCGACCAGTAGCTGCCCCCGACGCCGGGCCATGCGAGCAGCGCGAAACCGAGCGCGGCGATCGACGGGCCGACGATCAGGGGGATCTTCGCGCCCATCCGGTCCACCAGCGAGCCGGCCCAGCGCGACAGCGCGAACATGATGGCGACGAACGGCAGCAGCGACGCGCCGGCCGCCGTCGCGGCGTAGCCCTGCACCTGGATCAGGTTCAGCGGCACGAAGTACAGGCCCCCGCCCAGCGCGGCGTACAGCAGCAGCGTCAGCAGGTTGGCGCCGGCGAAGTCGCGGTCGGCGAACAGGTGCAGCGGCAGCATCGGGTTGCGCACGCGCGCCTCGCACGCGACGAAGCCCGCGAGGCCGGCCAGGCCGACGACGCCGGCGATCGCCACCGGCGCCGAGCCCCAGCCCCGCGCCGGCGCCTCGATCAGCGCGAACACGATGCCCGCCAGGCCCAGTGTCGCGGTCACCGCACCGGCGATATCGACCGGACCGTCGGCCGCCTCTCCGCGGCTCTCCGGCACCTTGGCCAGGCAGGCGAACAGCAGCGCGACGCCGATCGGCAGGTTGAGCAGGAAGGCCCAGCGCCACGAGAAGTGGTCGACGAGAAAGCCGCCCACGACCGGGCCGATCGCCGCGGTGATGCCGCTGAACGCCGACCAGGTGCCGATCGCGCGGCCGCGGCTGGCCTCGGGGAAGTTGGCACCCAGCAGCGCGAGACTGCCCGGCACCAGCAGTGCCGCGCCGATGCCTTGCAGCGCGCGCGCCGCGATCAGCTGGCCGGTGTCCTGCGCCGCGGCGCAGGCCGCCGACATCGCGGTGAAGACGATCACGCCGATGAGGAACACGCGCTTGCGGCCGAAGCGGTCGCCCAGCGCGCCGCCCACCAGCAGCAGCGCCGCCAGGAACAGGGCGTAGGCCTCGATGAGCCACTGCGCCTGGGCGGCACTCGCGTTCATGCTGCGCTGGATCGCCGGCAAGGCGACGTTGACGACGGTGCCGTCCATGAAGGCCATGCTCGAGCCCAGCACGGCGCTGACGAGCGTCCAGCGGGCCGCGCCGGCGTCCGGGGAGGGGCTTGCGCGAGCCGTCATGGGGGCATTGTCCGCCTCGCCGCAATGTCCCTGTGCGCAGACCGTGCGTTGCGCGCGGCGTCGCTGTCTCCGGTCGTGGACCTGTGCGTTGCCGACAGGTTGCGCAGTGATAATGGCGCGTTCATGCGCAAGCTGCTGCTCACCTTCGCCCTGCCACTGATCCTGCTGTTCTCCCAGCAGGGCGCGGTCGTGCACGAGCTCAGCCACTTGACCGACGCGATCGCCCGGGCGGTGGGCGGCGAGGGCTCGTCTGGCCACCAGGCAGGCGACCTGCAGTGCCAGGCCTGCCTGGCCTTCGCGCACTTGTCCGGCGTGGCCACCGCGCATGTCGTGCCGCCCGCGCTGCTGGGCTTCAGCTTCGCGGTGCCGGCCAACGAGGCGCCGGTATTCATCGCCGCCGATGCGCCCACCGCGCGCAGCCGCGGGCCACCGATCCTCCTCTGAAACCCCTGCAAGTTTGTTGACCCGCGCGCGGGCCCGCCTCGGGCGTGGCGGCGCGCACGCGGGCATTCGCATTCGTTTCCAGAGGATCTCTCACATGTTCGGTTTCAAGCACCGGGACGTGGCGCGCGCGCTCGTTCTTTCCGCACCCCTGTCCATCGCCTTTGCCGCGTTCGCCGATGAAGGCCCCACGGCCGCTGTGGCAGCCTCGGCGCCGCCGGTACCCAAGAGCGTCGTCGCGGCGGCAGCCACCGCGGCGGTGACCGTGGCTTCGCAAACGGTCGTCATCGACGCGACGCGCCAGAAGCTCGATGCCGCGCGCAACGGCCTGTCGCCCGACACGGGCAGCAGCGTCTTCAAGTTCGGCGAGAGCGACATCGCCGCCCTGCCGCTGGGCGAGGCCACGCCGCTGAACCAGGTCGTGCTGCAGGCGCCCGGCGTGGTGCAGGATTCGTATGGCCAATTGCACGTGCGCGGCGACCACGCCAACGTGCAGTACCGTGTCGACGGCGTGGTGATCCCCGAGGCGATCAGCGGCTTCGGCCAATCGCTGGAGACGCGCTTGGCGAGCGACATCGACGTGCTCACCGGCGCTCTGCCGGCCCAGTATGGCTACCGCACCGCGGCCGTGATCGACATCAAGACCAAGGCGCAGGCCCAGGGCACCAACGGCAGTGTCGGCTATACGGGCGGCAGCAACGGCCACAACGAAGAGAGCGGCGAGATCGCCGGTGCACGCGGGCCGCTCGGCTACTACCTCACCGGCTCGCTGTTGCACGACGGCATGGGCATCGAGAATCCGACGCCGTCGCGCAAGGCCCTGCACGACCGGACGCAGCAGACCAAAGGATTCGGCAGCCTGTCATATCTCTTGAGTGACGACAGCCGCCTGAATTTCATGTTCGGCGTGTCGAACAACCGCTTCGAGATTCCCGACGTGCCCGGCCAGACGCCGCAGTTTGCATTGACCGGCGATCCCGCGGTGAACTCGTCGACCCTGGATGCGCGCCAGCGCGAGCGAAACAGCTTCGAGGTGCTGTCGTACCAGGGCCACGTGGGCGACGCGACGGACTACCAGCTGTCGGCCTTCCACCGCGAGACCGACGTGCACTACACGCCCGACCCGATCGGCGATCTCGTGTTCGAAGGCATCGCGGCCGAGGTGAGGCGCAAGAACGTCGCCGACGGCCTGCAATTCGACGCGAGCAGGTCGCTGGGCGCCACGCACACGCTGCGCGGCGGCTTGTCGTTCCAGCACGAGCGGTTCGACGTGGACAACCTGTCGCGCGTGTTCCCGGCCGACGGAGACGGCAACCAGACCAGCACGACGCCGCTCGCGATCGCCGACGACACGCGCATCCATGGAGACCTCTGGGGCATCTACCTGCAGGACGAGTGGCAGCCGGTCAAGAGCCTGACGATCGACTACGGCGCACGTTACGACAAGGTCGATACGGTGGTCCAGGAGAGCCAGCTCAGTCCGCGCCTTGGCGTGGTCTGGGACGCCGGCTCCAGCCTGCGCCTGCACGCCGGCTTCGCGCGCTACTTCACGCCGCCGCCCACCGAGAAGATCGACACCACCTCGGTGGCCAAGTTCGCCGGCACCACCAATGCGCTGCCGTCGGACGCCGACACGGCGGTCAAGTCCGAACGTTCCAACTACTTCGACGCCGGCCTGGCCTGGAATGCGACGCCCAACTTGTCGCTGGGCGTGGACGGCTACGACCGCGAGGTGTCCAACCTGCAGGACGAAGGCCAGTTCGGCAACGCGCTGATCTATTCGGCCTTCAACTATGCCAGGGGCCGGGTGCGTGGCGTGGAGTTCACTGCGGACTGGAAGCGCGACGCCTTGTCGGCCTACGGCAATCTGGCCGTTTCGCGTGCGCAGGGCAAGCGCATCGTCACCGGCCAGTTCAACTTCGATCCGGACGAGATCGACTACATCGCGAGCCACTGGGTGCATCTGGATCATGACCAGGCGCTGACGGGCTCGGCCGGCGTGTCATACCGCTTCGCGTCGCGGACGACGCTGGGCGCCGACACGCTTTTCGGCAGCGGGCTGCGCAGCGGCTTCGCCAACGGCGGGCACCTGCCGAGCTATACGCAGGTCAATGCGTCGCTGTCGCAGGCCCGGGACTTCGGTGGCCTGCTCGGCAGGATGGAACTGCGGCTGTCCGTTCTCAACGTGTTCGACCACGTCTACGAGCTGCGCGACGGCACCGGCATCGGGGTGGGCGCGCCGCAGTTCGGGCCCCGTCGCACCCTGCTCGCCAGCCTGACGAAGTCCTTCTGAAGATGCCTGCTCCAGGTCGCTCGACAGCGACTTGGGAGTGCGCCTTGCCCGTCCCGGGCACCACGGGTCGCCGCAGGAGGTGGCGGCCCGGGCAACGATCGGCGACATGGGGTCGCCGGCGCATTCTGGAGCTGTCCCTGATGAACTCGCTTGCTGCAAACCATACCGCTGCGCGTCCGCTGCCCTTGGGTCGCGAACTCGAGCAACACTGCTCTTTCGTCGAAGATCTCAACTGGCCCGCCGCGCGTCCGACGCCCGGCAAGAAGGCGCCGCGTCCGACCGACGTCTGGGTGCCCGGCCCCCATGGCCAGTGGGAAGGCGTCACGCCAACGCTGCAATGACCTTGCACCGCGCAACAAGAAGGCCGCCTCGCAGGGCGGCCTTTCTTCTTGCGTGGGGGCGAATCAGCGGCTGGCCGCGTCCATCGACGCGCTGGCCGCCGTGGTGCTGGACACGGCGCTGGCGCTGCTGATGCTGTCCATCGGCACCGAGGCCGTGCCCATCGCGGCGGATGCGCTCATGTCGGGCGCGCTCGCGGCGCTCGCGGCCGAGGTGGTGGTTTCGGTCGTCGACGTCGTCGACGTGGTGCTGACGTCTTCCTTCTTCGTGCATCCGCCAAGGGCGAATTGCGACGCCAGGGCGACCGCAAGGGTCATGGTCAGCGAGAGCGAACGGATCATGGCGGACTCCTCTTGAATATTGAATGCGACGCCGTGGTCGCGGCCAGCCGCAGTTAGGGCATCCGGCATGCCCGGCCCTAGGGCCGCGAGGCCGTCAGGCTCACGCCGGCGCGCGTCAAGGCCGGGAAGAATGCCCCCGGCAGGGCTGCGGGCTCGTGCGCGAATTCGACCAGCAGCTTGTGCACGCGGTCGGCGGCGCGATCCCAGGTGCACGCGTGCACGGCAATGAGCGCGTCCAGGCGCCGCTGGCGGCGCAGCGGTCCGCGCTCGCACAGCGCGGCGCGGCAGGCTTCGACGAAGGCGTTTGCGTCGTGGGCGATGCGCACGATGGTGCCGTGCAGCGCCACGATGTCGTGCACCGGGGTGCTGACCACCGACTTCTGCCCGGCCAGGAATTCGAGCGTTTCGATCGGGGCGGCGCGGTGCGCGCAGACGTCGACCTTGAATGGCAGCAGGCACAGGTCCCAGTGCGCCTGCAGGTGCGGCAGGATCTCGTAGGTCTGCGGGCCGAGCCAGGAGATGTTGCCGCGTCGCGGCAGCGCGGCGGGCGCCACGCCGCGCAGCGGGCCGGCCATCACGAAGTGCCAGTCGGGCCGCAGGTCGGCCATGCGGGCGACGAGGTCGAGGTCGAGGCGCTCATCGATCATGCCGAAGTACCCCAGGCGCGGGTTCGGGATGGCCGCGTGGATCGCGCGCGCCGAGACCGCCTCGATGGACCTGGCCGCCGGCAGCGGCGGCGCGAAGTGGGCGGCGCACACGGCATTGGCGATGCAATGCACGTTGGCATGGCGGCCGCGGTGCGACTGGTACAGCGACGGCCCGCCGGCGATCACGACATCGGCCAGCTCCATCAGGCGCGCCTCGCGGTGGCGCAGCCTCTCGTCGCCGGACGTGGCCGCGGCATCGTCGTGGCAGTCGTAGACCAGGCCGCGCGGGTTCAAGGCCTCGGCCAGCGGCAGCGGGGCGGGGGTGTCGAGCCACACGAGCGGCTCGGCAATGGCGCGCTCGTGCATGAACTGGGCGAGCAGGCCGCCGACGATGGGCAGCTGGTCGTCGTGGAAGCCGCTCGCCTCGCAGCGCGTGTGCGGCACCAGCACTTCGAGCCCCGGCGCGACCTCACGGCACTCCAGCCAGGGGTCTTCGTGCGTCGTATGTGGTTCCTCGACGTAAAGCACCTGGTAATGCCTGGCAAGCCGTGTCAGCAATTGTTGAGGGCGCTGCCAGTCGAAACTCCAGCGGGACGCGGCGAACACCACCAGCGGGGGGCGCGGCGTTGCATCCTGCAGCATGTCGCGACCTGACAGGGCCGTTGCAGCGTCATGGTTCATTGGAGCGGCTCCTGTTGCCTGCGGCGTGGAAACAAGTTGTCGAGGCTGTTGCGGCTGCCGGCTAAGCCGGGCGTGCCGTGCGCCGATGCGACGACCAGAATGGCTCAGCAAATGACGTGCCGCACTGCAACATGAACCCTGCCCATGAGAGAATGACCCCGGCAGACGGCCTCCCGTCGAAATCCCCTCGGGGTTTCCACGGAGAGGGCGCGATCCCGGGCAACACGGGACCTGCCGCCAAGGGAGGGCAACCTCCGGCAGTTTCCCGACTCGACGACGGCGATTCCAGGCCCGCGTTCTTCGACGAGGCCTGCGTCGCGGCGATGTGCGGATCCAGTGGAGAGGGCAAAATGACGATCGTGACGAACGCGCCAGAAAAGATTGGCAAGTACCGGATCACCGGGGTCATCGGCGAAGGCGTGAGCGGAATCGTCTACAAGGCGTTCGACCCGTCGTTGCAGCGCGTGGTGGCCGTCAAGTCGCTGCACCCCAACGTGCCGGCCGACGCGCGCGCCGCGCGGGCCTTCGCCGCCCGCCTGGCCGAGCAGGCGCAGGCCGTCGCGCGCATCAACCACCCTGGCATCGTCACCATCCACCAGATCGACGAGTCCGAGGGCCGCGCCTTCATCGCGATGGAATACGTCGCCGGCCTGAACCTGGCGCAATGGCTGTCGGTCACGCCGCTGCCGCCGCAGGCCGCGCTGCTGCAGGTCATGGATCAACTGCTGGACGCCCTGGAGTGCGCGCACCACGCCGGCGTACGCCATGGCGACGTCAAGCTCAGCAACGTGATCGTCACCAGCGCCGGGCTGGTCAAGGTCACCGACTTCGGCCTGGCTCGCACCGAAAGCCGCTCGGGTGTGCTGGCCGGCGTGGCGCCGGAGTACCAGACGGGCCGCCTGCTCGATCACCGCGTCGACATCTACGCCGCCGGCGCGATCCTGTACCGCATGCTGGTCGGTCGCGATCCCTACAGCAACGCCCTGGCCGATACCGCCGCCGACGCGCTGGCCGGCACGCTGCGCCTGCCCAGCACCGTGGCCGAGGCCCAGCGCCCGCCGGTGTTCGACGCCGTCGTGTCGCGCGCGCTCAAGCTCGACCCCGGTCAGCGCTTCAACAGCGCCGCGGAGTTCCGCGATGCCTTGCGCGACGCCACGCGAGTGCGCGTGCCCGAGCACGGCACGCGCGCGGTGACGCTCGATTCGAGCGCCTCCAAGGCCGCGGCCGCCACCATTGCGCCGATGCTGGGCGAGCAGCCGCGCGACCTCGCATCCAATCGCCGCGCCGCGCCGAGCGGCAAGGCCGCCGGCAGCGTGCCGACGTTGACCATCGCCATCCCCGACAGCGTGCTGTCCATGCCGGCGCACGACCCATGGGCGCATGGCGCCGTGCCCGTCCCCACGCCCGATCGCAAGGACAGCGGGCTGGCCCCCGAACTGGTCCCGAACGACGACGGCTACGCCGCGGCGCTGCAGAGCCAGGTCGAACGCAACCGCCGGGTGTCCGCCGCTGCGGCCGCCACCGCGGCACTGAGCGCTGCGGCCGACTCCGCTGCCGCCGAGCCGCCCGTGATGCCGTACGCGCGCCGCGCGCCGCCGCCCAGCGCGACCATCCCGACCCTGATGTCCCTGCCCGGCGAGGTGCCCGTGGGCACCGGCAGCGGCATCGTCATCAGCGGCCCGGTGGCCCCCTCGACGTCCTCGCTGGGCCGGACGCTGGCGCATGGCGCCGCCGACAGCCAACAGAGCGACCATCTGGACCTGCCGCTGGCCGGCGACGGCGTCGGCATCCCGGCCGAAGCGCTGCGCCGCCTGACGCGGGTGCTGTCCGCCCATTTCGGCGAGATGGCTCCGGAGATCCTGATGCGCTGCGCACCGCGCGCCGGCACAATCCCCGAGCTCCACGCGCTTCTGCTGTCCCACGCGGGCGGCGGCATCGACAAGAAGCGGCTGGCCAAGCAGCTCAAGGCGATCGCCAAGCTGCCGCTGTGAAGGAGGCGTAGGGCGGGTTAGCCGCAGGCGTAACCCGCCATGTCGCCCGAACGGCGGGTTACGCCTGCGGCTAACCCGCCCTACAGCGTTGCAGACCAGCCGCCGCGGCGAACGCGCGGGTTCAGAGCGCCCCGATGCAGTTCGGCGCGCCGCAGCGGCAGCGCAGCTTGCCTTCGTGGTGCGTCTCGCCGTAGTTCACCGTGATCTCCTCGCCGGGTTCGATGGCGCGCAGCGCGTAGAACTCGATGCGGCCGGCGATGATCGCCAGCCGGGCGTTGGCCTGGCAGGAGTGGTTGGTGAAGCGCATCGGGTCGGTCGACTTCGACGCGTCGATCGCGGTGCGCGGCGACACCTCCACGATCATGATCCGCTGCAGCGACGCCGCGCGCCGGCGGCCCTCGGCGCAGCTGATCGCCTCGCCGCGGATCTCGCCGATCTTCAGGCGCGGCGGGATCATCTCCGCCGCGAACACGCCGTGGCCGTCGATCTCGCTCTTGCGGACGATGACGTCGAACTTCTGGTACGGCGCGCGGACGACGACCGGATCGGCGGCGTGGCGGGACATCGCGCGCCTACAGCAGGCCTGTGGCCGCGCCCAGCGATCCGGTGGGGGGCAGGTCGACGCGCGGCTGCGGCGTCCAGCCCTTCTTGCGGTGTTCGACGATCACGTTGGTGTAGATGCCGCCGCGCACGTACCACTTGGCCGTGATGCGCACGAAGCGCGGATCGCTGGCCGCGACGATGTCGTCCAGGATGGTGTTGGTGACCTTCTCGTGGAACGAGCCCTCGTTGCGGTAGCTCCACATGTACATCTTGAGGCTCTTCAACTCGATGCACAGCTCGTCGCAGATCATGTCGATCGTGAAGTGCGCGAAGTCGGGCTGGCCGGTGAGCGGGCAGTGGCAGGTGAACTCGGGAATCTGGAACTGGATCACGTAGTCGCGGCCGGCCGACGGGTTGGCGAAGACGTGCAGTTCCTTGCTCGGCGCCGTCGGCGGGTTGGGCGGCATGCCGCGTTCGCCGACCTTCAGGGCGCTCCTGGAGACGGCCTTGGCGGACTTGACGGCCTTGGCCGGCGACTTCGGAATAGCGGATGCGGGGGTCTTCTTGGCCATGGCTTGCGTTCGTCGCGCCGGGGCAGGCGCTGCGTGTTCGTGGCAGGAGCGGCAGGGCTGCCGGTCTGCGAAGGGGGAGGGGCGCGATGGTATCATCCCGGGCCTTTTCCGGTCTCCGCAAGGGTGCCAGACGGCCATTTGCGGGTTCGAAAAAATCCATATAAATCAACACGTTAGCGCACATCAAAGCCGCCGCCTGGAGGGTCTTCAGGCGCGGGGACTGACAACCGCTCCTCGACGTGCCCAGCAGGCGCACCACCGTTCATGCGGCTCAATTCGATCAAGCTTTCCGGGTTCAAGTCCTTCGCGGATCCGACCACCTTCCAGCTGCCTGGCCAACGCGTCGGCGTCGTCGGGCCCAACGGCTGCGGCAAGTCCAACATCATGGATGCGGTGCGCTGGGTGCTGGGCGAGAGCAAGGCGAGCGAGCTGCGCGGCGAGTCGATGCAGGACGTCATCTTCAACGGCTCCGGCTCGCGCAAGCCCGCGGCCCGCGCCAGCGTCGAACTGGTGTTCAACAACGAGTCGGCGCGCGCCGGCGGCCCGTGGAACCAGTTCTCGGAAATCGCCGTCAAGCGCGTGCTGACGCGCGAGGGCGCCTCCAGCTACTACATCAACAACCAGCCGGTGCGCCGGCGCGACGTGCAGGACGTGTTCCTGGGCACCGGCCTGGGGCCGCGCGCCTACGCCATCATCGGCCAGGGCACGATCTCGCGCATCATCGAGTCGCGCCCGGAAGAACTGCGGCTGTTCCTCGAAGAGGCCGCGGGCGTGTCCAAGTACAAGGAACGCCGGCGCGAGACCGAGAACCGCCTGAAGGACACGCGCGACAACCTGCTGCGCGTCGACGACATCCTGCGCGAGTTGAACAACAACCTCGAGAAGCTGGAGCGCCAGGCCGAGGTCGCCACCAAGTACAAGACGCTGCAGGAACAGGGCACGACCAAGCTGCACCAGCTGTGGTTCCTGAAGCATCGCGACGCGTCCACCGAGGCCGAGCGCGTCAAGCTGGCGGTGCTTGAAGCGACCAACTCGCTCGAATCGCGCATGGCCGACCTGCGCCATGTCGAGGCGCAGCTCGAGGAGGTGCGTGTCGCGCACTACGCGTCGTCCGACCGGCTGCACGCGTCGCAGGGCGAGCTCGCGCAGGCGCAGCTGGAGGTCAGCCGCCTGGAGGAACGCATCCGCTACGTCGTCGAGGGCCGCCAGCGCGCGGAGCAGCGCCTGGCCGAACTGCAGGCGCAGAACGCGCAGTGGATCACGCGCCAGGAGGACGCGAAGTTCGAGCTGGAGCAGAACGCCGAACAGATCGCCGGCGCCGCCGAACAGGCCGAGCTGCTCGCGGCGCAGGCCGAAGAGGAATCGATGCGGCTGCCCGACTTCGAGGAAGCGGTGCGCATGGCGCAGGCGCGCGCCAGCGGCCAGCGCGGCGAGGTCACGCAGGTGCAGCAGCAGATCCAGGTGCTGGCCGCCGAGAGCCGCAGCATCGAGGAACAGGCGCGCGCGCTGCGCAGCCGGCGCGAGCGCCTGGCGGCGGAGCGCCAGCAGCTCGTCACGCCGGACCTGGCCCGGCTCGAGGACCTGAAGCAACGCACGGCCCAGGCCGACGAGGCCAAGGACGAGATCGAGGCGCGCCTGCACGAGGCCAGCGAGTCCGTGCCGATGCTCGACGAACAGCGCCGCCAGCAGCAGGAGACGCTCAATCGCGACACGGCGCGCCAGGCCGATCTCACGGCACGCCTGGAGGCGCTGCGCGCCCTGCAGGAAAAGGTGCAGACCGAGGGCAAGTTGAAGCCGTGGCTCGCCAAGCACGGCCTGGACGGCCTGGCCGGCCTGTGGACCAAGGTGCACATCGAGAGCGGCTGGGAGACGGCGCTGGAGTCGGCGCTGCGCGAACGCCTGAACGCGCTGTCGGTCGGGCGCCTGGACATCGTGCGCGCCTTCGTGGGCGACGCGCCGCCGGCCAAGCTGGCGTTCTACTCGCCGCCGCAAGGCGCGATCGCCAACACCCACCGCACGCTGCCGCGGCTGTCGGACCTGCTCAAGCTGAACGACGCCGGCCTGCAGGCCTTGTTGAACGACTGGCTCGAGGGCGTCTACACGGCCGTCTCGATGGACGACGCGCTGGCGCAGCGCGACCAGCTGACGCACGGCGAGGTCATCATGACGCGCGACGGCCATGCCGTCTCGCAGTTCGCCGTCGCCTTCTACGCGCCTGATTCCGAGCAGGCCGGCATGCTGGGCCGCGCGCAGGAGATCGAGCACCTGGAGCGCGAGTCCAAGGCCCAGGCGATGATCACCGACGAATCGCGCGCGGCGCTGGTGCGGCTCGAGGCGTCCTACACCGATGCCTCGCAGCGGCTGCAGTCGGTGCGACGCGAGGCGTCGGACGCGCAGACGCGCGCGCACGAGCTGCACGTGGAGCTGCTGCGGCTGTCCTCGCAGGCCGAGGCCGCGACCACCCGCCGCACGCAGCTGGAAGACGAGCTGGCCGAGATCGACGCCCAGGACGAAGGCCTGATCGAGCGCCGCATGACCGGCGAGGCGCGCTTCGAGGAACTCGACCAGCAGCTCGCGACGACGCAGGAGCGCCAGGCCGACCTCGAAGAGGTGGTGATCGCCGCCGAGCGCAAGCTGTCCGACGCGCGCGAGCAGCTGCGCGCGCTCGAGCGCCGCGCGCAGGAGGCGCAGTTCAACACGCGCGCCCTGTCGGCACGCCAGGGCGAGCTGCAGCGCTCCATCGAGACCGCCGCGCAGCAGGTGCAGACCAACACGCAGGCCGGCGAGCAGCTGACGCTGGAGCTGGACAGCTTCAACGATCAGGCGGCCCAGGCCGGGCTGCAGGACGCGCTGGCGATCCGCTCCGAGCGCGAGGCCGCGCTGGCGACCGTGCGCACAGAGTACGACGAGCTGTCGATGCAGCTGCGCAAGGCCGACGAGCAGCGCCTCGAATTCGAACGCAGCCTGCAACCTCTGCGCGACTCCATCACCAAGCTGCAGCTGGAAGAACAGGCCGCGCAGCTGGGCGGCGCGCAATACATGGAGCAGCTGGTGGCCGCCGAGGTCGACCTCGAGCTGCTGGGCAAGAGCATCGAGGAAGGCGGCGTCAAGCTGCACGGCCTGCAGACCGAGATCGACCGCATCGGCCGCGAGGTGAACGCGCTCGGGGCCGTCAACCTGGCCGCGCTCGACGAGCTGGTCTCGGCGCGCGAGCGCAAGACCTTCCTGGACGCGCAGACCGCCGACCTGAACGACGCCATCGGCACGCTGGAAGGCGCGATCCACAAGATCGACCTGGAGACGCGCGACCTGCTGATGAAGACCTTCAACCTCGTCAACGAGCAGTTCGGCCGCATGTTCCCGAGCCTGTTCGGCGGCGGCCAGGCCAAGCTGGTGATGACCGGCGACGAGATCCTCGACGCCGGCGTGCAGGTGATGGCCCAGCCGCCCGGCAAGAAGAACTCCACCATCCACCTGCTGTCCGGCGGCGAGAAGGCGCTCACCGCCATCGCGCTGGTGTTCGCGATCTTCATGCTCAACCCGGCGCCGTTCTGCCTGCTCGACGAAGTCGACGCGCCGCTGGACGACGCCAACACCGAGCGCTACGCCAAGCTGGTCAACGAGATGTCGTTCAAGGGCACGCAGTTCCTGTTCATCTCGCACAACAAGATCGCGATGGAGATGGCCGAGCAGCTGATCGGCGTGACGATGCAGGAGCAGGGCGTGTCGCGCATCGTCGCAGTCGACATGGAGGCCGCGTTGTCCATGGCCGAGATGGCTTGAGGGACGCCGCCGCGATGCACCTGAACCTGACCGTTGCCCTGATCGTCCTGGCCGTGCTGGTGCTCGCCGGCATCGCCGCGCAGGGCTTGTGGAAGGCACGGCGGCTCAAGGCGCGCCCGGGCGGCCTGAACGTGGTGGTCGGCGACGACGCGGCCGAACGCCGCGAGCCCTCGCTGGGCGGCGATATCCCGTCGGCGGCGGACGCGGACCTGTCCGCCGCGGCGAGCCGCCCCGACAGCCGGCTCGCGCCCGTGCGCCGCGCCGTCCGCCTGGACGCGTTGATCGACGCGATCGCCTCGCTGGCCGTCGACGCGCCGGTGGCGGGCGAGCGCGTGCTGGCGCACCTGCCCGGCGCCAACCGCGTCGGCACCAAGCCGTTCTTCATCGAAGGCCTCAACAGCGAGACCGGCGAGTGGGAGACCATCGTGCCCAACGCCCGCTACAGTGAATTCCAGGCCGGCGTGCAGATGGCCAACCGCAACGGCGCGCTCAACGAAATCGAGTTCTCCGAGTTCGTGCAGAAGCTCGAGACCTTCGCGCAGGCGATCGGCGCGTCCACCGACCTGCCCGACATGCTCGAGACCGTCGCCCGCGCGCGCGAGCTCGACGCGTTCGCT
>Ga0209759_1000842_pt1 | contig 23912 bp, 21 predicted proteins | sample AraplaCL_Col_mMS_FD_184261 | JGI IMG/M metagenome (GOLD analysis project Ga0209759, IMG submission 184261) | Arabidopsis root microbial communities from the University of North Carolina, USA - plate scrape CL_Col_mMS (SPAdes) (version 2) | ecosystem: Host-associated > Plants > Roots >...
CCGAACGGCGGCGCCCGCCGGACGCGTCGACCTCGGCCCGCGCCACCCCGTGAGTTCGCACGGTGCGACGCGCCGCCTCTGGCATGTGCGCGGAGAACCTTGCCACTGATGCGACGGGCGCCTGGTCTTCGGCAGCCGCGGCACGTTCGCTGAGCTTCAGCGCACCCTGACGCCGCCGGCTTGCTGGTTACGCAGTTTCCACATGGGCACCATCGCGAAAGCAAACAGAAGGGTGGCTCGCCCTAGCATCCGGGCTCGACAGTTGATGGCGCCAGGCCTGACAACTGCGACCAGCCGACGGAGACAACGTGAAGGCACTCTTGGCACTCCTGCTTTGCATGGGTCTGGCCGCACCTGCGGCCGCCCAGGTCGTCATCGGCCAGACCACCGGGGTCACCGGCAACTCCGCGCTCAACGTCAGCGAGACGACGCTGGGAGCGCGGCTCTGGCTCGATGCCGTCAACTCGCGCGGCGGCGTCAACGGCAATCGCATCGAGTTGCGCACGCTCGACGACCAAGGAAGCGCCGACGCCGCCGCGGCCAACGTGAAAGACCTGGTGGAGAAGGAGCAGGTGCTGGCGTTGTTCATGATCCGCGGCACCCCGCAGAACCAGGCGGTGCTGCCGTTGCTCGAGCGATATGACATCGCGTCCATCGCCCCATCCACGGGCGCGATGTTGCTCTATGCCCCGGTGAACCGCCACGTATTCAACGTGCGGAGTCCCTATCAAGCCGAGTCGGAGCGTGCCATCGAACAACTGGCCAGCATGGGCACCACGCGTATCGCGGTCTTCAAGACTCGCGATGCGTTCGGTGAGGACGCCTCTGCGGGCGCGACGCACGGCTTCGCCAAGGCGCACCTCCAACCCGTCCTGGTCGGATCCTTCGACAAGGCCGCGCCTGAGTTCAGCGACTTGGCAATCGAGCTGAACAAGGCGAACGCACAGGCGGTACTGATTCTTGGCACCGGTTCGGCGGTGGTCAAGGCAGTTCGAGCGATTCGTCGCATCGGCAGCAAGGCCACCGTCGTCACGCTCTCGAACAACGCTTCCGACGGCTTCGTCCATGAGTTGGGCGAACTTGCGCGAGGCGTGATCGTCACCCAGGTCTTCCCGGGAGAGGACGCCAACACGCTTGCGATGGTCCGCGATGCCGCGACGTTGCTGCATGCCCGCCATCCGCAGACGCGGCTGTCTCCCGCAATGATCGAAGGCTTTGCCGGGGCCCGCGTCCTCGTCGAGGCGTTGCGCCGGGCGGGCGCGCATCCGACGCGCAGGGCCTTGCTCGATGCCCTGAACGGCTTGGACTCGTTGGACCTTGGCGGCATCAAGCTCCATTACTCGCCCTCCGACCACGCCGGCCTGCACTACACCGACCTCAGCGTGATCGATGCTCAGGGTCGATTCCAGCGTTGAGCGTTCCCCTTCACCGACATTGACCGAACCACCTCCATGACCCACAAGATCCCCGCGACCCTCATTCCCGGCGACGGCATCGGGCCCGAGATCGTCGATGCCACCGTTGCCGTCCTCGATGCGCTCGGTGCCCCGTTCGAATGGGAAAGCCACGCCGCGGGCCTGGCAGGCGTGAAGGATCACGGCGATCCGTTGCCTGCGGCCACGCTGGACAGCATCCGGCGCACGCGCCTGGCGCTCAAGGGCCCGCTGGCGACGCCCTCGGGCGGAGGCTATCGATCCTCCAATGTGCGGCTGCGCGAGGAATTCAGGCTCCATGCGAACCTGCGCCCGGCCCTCACGCTGGTTCCAGGCGGCCGCTTCGAGAACATCGATCTGGTCGTCGTGCGCGAGAACCTCGAGGGACTCTACATCGGGCACGAGCACTTCGTGCAAATCGACGACGATCCGCACGCCGTGGCCATGGCCACCGGCGTCAACACCCGTGCCGGCAGCCGAAGGCTGCTCAGGTTCGCATTCGAGCACGCGGTGGCGACCGGTCGCAGGAAGGTCACCATCGTCCACAAGGCCAACATCATGAAGGCCCTGACCGGCATCTTCCTGGAAACGGCGCTGGAGCTCCACGAGCGCGAGTACAAGGGCCGCTTCGAGCTGGATACCGTCATCGTCGACGCCTGCGCCATGAAGCTCGTGCTCGATCCATGGCAGTTCGACATGCTGGTCACGACCAACCTGTTCGGAGACATCCTGTCCGATCTCGTCGCCGGACTGGTCGGCGGGCTGGGCATGGCTCCCGGAGCGAACATCGGCGCCGACGCCGCCATCTTCGAAGCCGTCCACGGGTCCGCGCCGGACATCGCCGGCAAGGGCGTGGCCAACCCCGTGGCCCTGATGCTCGCCGCGGAAATGATGTTGAGGCACTGCAAGTTCGACGACCTGGCGCTGCGCCTGCGCCGCGGCCTGGTCGAGACGCTCAATGTCGACAACGTGCGTACCGGAGACCTTGGCGGGAGCGCCACGACGTCGTCCTTCTCGCGGGCCGTGATCGCCCGGATCGTGAACGGCTGAGCTCGCGTCGGTCGGGATCGGCGCCTCGGGCCGACCCGTCGACCCCGCGGCGTTGAGTTGAGCCGATTCCGGCGCTACCACCTGCCGCCCGGAACATAGCGCTGGACGACCATGCCACAGGCGAAGCTTGTGGCGTCGATGAACCGCATCCGGCGCGCTTCCTTGAAGATCGAACTGCCCGCCACGATGACCGACGGGTTGACATACAACTGGAGCTCATCCACCAGGTCCGCCGCGAGCAGGGCGGCTGCAAAACTCACGCCACCGAAGCAAATGATGTCCCCGCCCTCGCCTTGTTTGAGGGCGGCAAGCTCCTCGGGCAAGGGGCCTCGGCCGATGCTGGTCCGCGGGTGCCGGATGGCAGCCACGGACCTGCTGATGACCCGTTTGTGCGCCGCCACGATCCGCTCGGCGAAAGAGAAGTCGGGATCTCCGGCACGCAGCTCGCACATGCGGGTCCAGTGCTCAATGTAGCCATTGGCCGCCATCGGTCCGCTGAGCAAGACGGTGTCGATGCCTGCCAGAGTCTTGTTGAAGGTCTGCTTCAGCGCCTCATCCCAGGGGCAGGTTTCCCCCCAGTCCCAGAGAGTCCAATCGAGTGACGGATCCTCGCCGTGCATGAAGCCGTCCAAGGACATTTGCATTTGCAGGATCAACCGTTTCATGCTGCGCTCGCTTTCAAAATCGGGGCCGCTGCCCATTGCTCCAGTGGGGGTGGCCATATCATGGCCGGCGTCAGGCGGTCACTGGCGGGCAATGGCTCAGGAGGTCAGCTCCGATAAGGCTGATCAGTGCGGCCTCATCGTCACCGCCGATGGGTCCGACGCGCAGCAGCAGCTTGGGGTCATGACGTTCGCTGCCGACGATTACATCGAAGTCACCTCTCAGCAGGAAGGGGATGATAGGCCTCAGCGATTGGGCGACGCTGCCTTCCGTTCGATAAAAGCGATACACGTTCCCGTCAGTCGTCGAGGTGCAGGCGACTCGCATGCTTTCCTCCGTATGGTTGGGTACGCCACCTTGCGCCGGAGCGAGCGTGCCTGACGTAGGAGGCTCGCCTGCTGAGCTGTGGGTATGCCGCGCGAGACGAGCGCCTGCGCAGGGCCACCATGATCGGAGTGTGTACCGTCTCGACAGTGACGGCAAGCCGTGAAATGGCCCAGTAGCAGGCCGACCAGCGTCGGCTGAGGGGCTTACCAACAGCCAAACGCCTCACGCTCGCCCAAGGAAGTGAGCATCACGAGGCCCCAGGGGTCGCAGTGGACAAATCCAGCGCGCCAAAGCGAGACAAGGTGGTGCAACTCATGGACCGCCACTACGGTGGAGTACGGCGCAGCCCAGAGCAGTCGAGTTAGTAGTCGCCGTTGCGTATTGTTCAAGACCGTGGTCATGCTCAATTGCAGCAAATGGCTTGCCCCCACCTGTGGTCTAAGGCCAGAAGCGCCCGTTCGCAGAAGTCCGCTGGTTTTGGCGGGGCACTGACTGGCTTCCGGTTTCCCACCCACACCGCCACCTAGACGGACACGTCAGGGCCCGTTGGGCCCAAGGGAATCCGATTTCCCCTCTCATCGTCCACTTGGCGATGACATGCACGTATTGCGCCTGAACCCCTTCGCCGCCCTGGCGCGCCGGCGAAGGAGGATTCGGATGACATTGCGGCGCGGAGCGCTGCGCTGACATCTTTCGCCTGGATGTGCAGTGACAATGCATGCCATGCACAAAGGCAGCAGGCGTCCGATCCGCATGTTCCTGGCCCATCTGGTGGTCCTGGGCCTGCTGCCACTGGCATTGCTGGGCGCTTGGGCCGTGATCAGCACCCTTTCCGCTCAGCAGGACGAGACGCAGCGCACAGCCCTCGAATTGTCGCGAGCGCTGGCCAGCGCCGTCGAGTCGGAGTTGGATGCGACGGTACAGACGCTCTCAACGATCAGCCGCTCCAGCGCCTTGCAGGCTGGCGACATGCATGCCTTCTACAACACCGCGCGGGACGAAGTCGCCGCCCATCCCGAGTGGGCTGCCATTGTCATGGCCGATGCCACCGGCCGCCTCCTGTTCAACACGTCGCTGCCGTTCGGGTCGGCCGAAGGCCGCGTAGTGGACACCACCAGTCTCGCCCGGGTCCTTCAGACTGGTAAACCAACGGTCGGAAGGCTGTTGGTAGGCCGAGCCAGGTCAGCCTTTCCTGTGAGAGTTCCGGTTTATCTGCAGGGCCGGCTGGCGTACGTGATCACTGCGGCCGTGTTGCCCGACCGGATGGTGCAGGTGCTCAACAGGCAGCGCGAACCGCGCGGGTGGGTCATATCCGTCTTCGACGACGCCCACGTCCGGGTCGCACGCTCGATCGACCAGCTCGGCACGGTAGGCGCGAGCGCACAGCCCGACCTCAAGGCCTTGCTCGATCGGGGCGAACCCGAAGGGGGCGGCATCACGCACACCGTCGAAGGCGAGGAGGTCTATACCGGCTTCACGCGGCTCATGCCCTACTACTGGATCGTGGCGGTTGGCGCTCCCACAGCGACCATCAAGCAGACGCTGTGGCGTTCGGTGGGGTGGTACATGGCCGGCATCCTCGCTTCGGTCACCGCGTGCACGTTCCTGGCGCAACGCATGTCGCGCCGCATCGATGACGGAGTCAGGCGGATGCGCGACGAGGCGATCCATATGAGCGAGGGACAGCCGGTCAAGGCGGTTCGCAGCGAAATCCGCGAACTCGACGAGATGGCGTTGGCCCTTGAGGTGGCGTCCCGACGACTGGCAGAGAACGCACTTACGGTGCGCGAGTCACTGGCCGCGGCCGAGGCCGCTGCAATGGCCAAAGACGAATTTCTTGCCGTGCTCGGTCACGAGCTTCGCAATCCGCTGGCGCCAATGTTGACGGCGCTGCACCTGCTTGACATGAAGGCGTCCGAGGCCACCACGCGTGAGCGCCAGATCATGCGTCGCCAGATCAACCACATGCGTCGCCTAGTGGACGATCTTCTCGACGTCTCCCGCATCACGCGCGGCAAGCTCGAGATCCGGCATGAACCGGTCTTGATGCAGTCGATCGTGGAGAGGTCACTCGAGACGATGGGGGCGGCTATTGCAATGCGTTCGCCGCCCGTCGAATGCGAGCTGTGCGCCGAGGAACTCTGGGTTTTGGGTGACGACACCCGGCTCGTGCAGGCGGTATCGAATCTGCTCTCGAACGCCCTGCGGTATGGAGGCGATGGCCGCATTCGCGTCAAGCTGGAGACGGCCGACGGCTTGGCGCGGGTCGAGGTCTCCGATGAGGGTGCGGGAATGAGCGTAGAGACTTTGGCCAGGGCCTTTGAGCCGTTCTTCCAGGCCCCGCAGGGCTCCGAACGCCAGATCGGCGGCCTCGGGCTAGGATTGGCGATCGTTCGGTCGATCGTGCGCCTGCACGGCGGCCAAGTGCATGCCGGCAGTGCCGGGCCGGGAAAGGGAAGCTGGTTTAGCATCGAACTTCCCGCGACGATCCCGCCCGTGATCGCGTCCAACGACAGCTTGCGCCATCCCTCACGCCGCCGAGGTGCGGTAGTCGTGGTCGACGATAACGATGATGCCCGCGAGATGGTCGCGGAGGCCCTGCGGGCCGCCGGCCACGAGGTCGAGACCATGGCCAGCGCATTTGAAGCCCTGGCCCGGATTCCATCACTTGATCCCGATGTTGCCATCCTGGACATCGGGATGCCTGGCATGGACGGCTATCAGCTGGCCACATCGCTAAAGACCGCAGACTCCGGTTGGAACGGGCGCATGATCGCACTGACGGGTTACGGGCAGGCGGCAGATCAGGTGCGGGCGCTCGAGGCTGGTTTTAGCCTTCACTTGACAAAGCCCATTGAGGTGCCGACCCTCCTGTCCGCAATTGAGTCGCTGGTTCGGCCGAAAGCCGACGAAAGGTCATGAATGGCGTCAGGGCGTTGGCATGGATACCCGCCCCTCAACGTGCGCTAGCTCGCTGGACGTGGCTCATGCCGGCTATGCTTCCTTCAGCGGTCGGTCGCTGGCCGCGGTACACCGGCGAAGTGACCGCCGGCGACCAGGTTGCATGCCGGCCAAGAGCGGTCTTGGGCGAGGGTCGCCTTTCGGGTAGGCTTGCACTGGCACAGAGCCTGGGATCATCGGAGGGCGCTTTGGAAATTTCGGCAACGGTGGTGAATTCGCCCTCCCGACATGAGGTGACTGTTCGAACAGGAACGAGAACACATCAATTGCAAGTGGCACCAAAGATTGAGGGCCGCGGTTCGGCGACTAATGGCGGAGAATTCCTAATGCTTGCCCTCGCCACTTGCTATTGCAACGATCTTTACCGTGAAGCCGCTCGCTTGAATCTGGACGTGGAAAACGTTGAAGTGGAAGCGACGGCCGACTTTGACGGCATCGGCGTCGCCGCCAGCAACATTCGCTATCACGCCGTCATAACCTCATCGGCTCCGCCAGAAGCGATTGCTCGCCTGCTGCAGGAGACAGACGCCGTCGCGGAGGTGCACAACACGCTTCGCCAGGGTGCGCAGGTTCGACTAGTAGACTCTTAGCCAGTGTCGCCAGACCCGGCCGCACCAAAGCCATCGCATCCGGTCTCGGCCACAAGCAGTCCTGAGACAACGTCTCCTTTCGAGCGACGCTCCGATCAAGGGGTGAGCCATTGACGAGCGCGTCTGAGTTCTCCCTACTTCTGCAGATGCCCCGGACTCTGATGAAGCTTCAAGTGCGGATCGGCAGCTTGAAGTAGAGTCGACGTCTGAAGGTGCAGGGCGATCTGCCCCTGCCATGCCCACATCTCGCCGTGCGTGCCAACATCCACAACCTCTCCGGCGCCATCAGCGTCTTCGCTGCCGTGGTCGATACCGGTACGTTTGCGGCGGCCGCGGAGCATATCGGCATGTCGCCTCCTGGAGTCAGCAGAGCCATTGCGCGTCTGGAGGCGAGGCTTCAGCTGAGGCTTTTTCACCGCACCACCAGATCCGTGGCCCTGACGGACGAAGGACGGCGCCTCTATGAGCAGGTAATCCCTCATCTGACCGGGCTCGATGAGGCCGCGCTCGCCATGGCGAGCGACGGTTCAGGCATTCGTGGACGATTGCGGGTCAATCTGGATCCGGTCATCTACAGATCCATCCTCGGCGAGAAGCTCGAAGATTTCCTTGCCGCCCATCCAAAGCTGGAGATTGAGCTCGTTGCTCGCGATAGCCTGGGGGACCTGGTCGTTGATGGCTTCGACCTTGCCGTGCGTTTCGGCCTGCCTCGCGAGTCCAGTCTGGTCGCCCGAAAATTGCTGGACACGCAGGTCGTCACCGTGGCTGCGCCGTCCTATGTGGCGCGCAGAGGTTGTCCAGCAGAGCCGGCCGACCTCGAACGAGGCGATCACCGATGCCTTGAGTTTCGAAACCCAGCGACCGGCAAGCCGTTTCCGTGGGAATTCCATCGGAAAAGAAAGCGTGTCGTCGTGAACCCGCGGGGACAGTTGACCGTCAATGATCCCAGCGCGCTAATGCAGGCCTGCGTCGCAGGTCTTGGCATCGCGCAGATGCTGCATGTGAGTGCGCGTGACATGATGTCGAGCGGCCAACTGGTTCAGGTTCTGTCCGATTGGCCGGACGAGCGCTATCCGCTCTACGTCTACTATCCGTCGAGGTCGCACCTGCCCACGCGGACGCGTGCATTTCTCGACTTCGCCGCAGGTCTGTACACCGACGCATAGCCTTCCGTCCGCAGGTACGCGATCACGGCGATGCCGTCTGTGCGACAAGCGTGGCCAGTACGCTCTCGAGATCAATCCGGCCCTGCAGGACGTGGCCAGGCTGACCTTCGAAGCTGATCCAGTCCTCGTTGAAGCCATCCAGCATCCGGATGCGCGGGAGCGGATTTTTCATCCCTTGCTCGCGGAACAAATCGTTCCACGTCTCACGAGCGACGATCTCCGCGCGGACCGGCCGCCCAAGGACTCGCGCAAACGTTCGAGCCAGTTCGCTCGGACTGATCCGCCGCGGACCCTCGAGCTCGACGACCCTTCTACCCTCCCAGGATTGCTGCAGAAGCTCCGCGGCGACCCGTCCAACGTCGGCGGTAGCGACCATCGGCACTGGTTTGTCGATGGGTTGCAGAAAGCTGTGGATGGTGCCGGTATCTCGTGCCGAGTCGACATCCCACAGGGCATTCTCCATGAACCAGCCTGGGCGAAGGAAGGTCACGGGCACGGGCAACTCCGACAACGCTTGCTCGAGAAGAGTCCGTTGGCTGAGCAAGTTCATCTCGCTCGCTTGAGCTCCGATCGTGGACAGGCAGACGACCCGCGCTGGCCGCGCGTCTCGAATCGCCGCGGTCACCGCCTCGATGACCGCACGCGCTTCCGGAAATCCCGGCACAGGGTCAAACTCCGACGGGGGCAGAATAAATACCGCCTCCGTCCCCTTGAAGGCCAAGGTCAGGGAGTCTTGGTCCTCCATCCGCGCAGTTGCAAGGTCGCAGCCGAGCTGATTCCAGGCTTCAGCGCGAGCCCGGTCGCGCACAACCGCGCGCACGGTCAAACCTTTGCCGAGCAGTTCCCGGGCGACAGCGCCGCCGACTTTTCCAGTAATCCCAGTGATGGCGTACATGTTCGTGTTCCTGTCAAATTCGAAAGGTTCTGATGCGCAGCGGCGTCATGCCTTTGCCAGTCCGTCGTACAGCGCTTGTTCGAACCGACCATAGAGATCGACGATGCGCGCGTCGTAGAAGGGCAATGCTTGAGTGAACATCGACCCGGCGACGCGCCTTGTCGGATCGATCCAGAAGTAGGTGTTCAGCAGGCCCGCCCAGCTTGCACTTCCAGCGCTTCGCCCATGCGGCCCTTGTTGCTCGTTCAGATCGAACGACAGGCCCCACTTGTGCGACTGACCAGGGAATTGGTCGAAGCTGTTCGACCAGGCCGGCTGTGCCGTCTTCATCTCGCTCACCTGAAGGTCGCCGATCTGGTTTCTGAACATCGACCGAACCGTCTCAGGTCGGAGAACGCGGTGCCCGCGATACTCGCCTTCGTTCAACAGCATCTGCAAGAACGACATGTAGTCGCGCGGCGTGCTGAATAGGCCGCCGCCGCCCATGAAGAACTCAGGCCGCTGGTTCATCTCGAACGGCTCCGGCTTGAGCGATCCGTCGGGCTGGCGTCGGTGCATCGTCGCGACGCGCCGTTTCTGCGAACTTCCGATGAGGAAGCCGGAGTTCGCCATTCCCAGCGGCCAGAAGATGTTCTCTCGGAAGTAGACCTCGAGCGACTGGTCGCTGATCGCCTCGATCAATTTGCCGACCCAGTCCATGCTGATGCCATATTCCCAGCGCTCGCCAGGCTCGAATTCAAGCGGTGCATTGAAGGCGGCGTTCATCGAATAGCCGATATCAGCCATGCCAGTCTGCTTCTCGAACTGCGTGAGCTTGTCGCTCCAGATGCTGTAGGTGAACCCCGATGTGTGAGTCAGGAGGTGACGAACCGTGATCGTGTTTCGCGCTGCACGAAGACGCGGCGTGCCGGACTCGTCGAAGCCTTCAAGAATTCGAGGGGCCTTCAATTGCGGAAGGATCTCGCCTGCGGGCTGGTCGAGCCGCAGCTTTCCTTGCTCGATGAGCTGCATGCATGCGGTCGCCGTGATCGCCTTGGTCATCGAAAGAAGCCAGAACACGGTATCAGGATCCATGTCTTGTCCTGTCGAAGGGTTGGCTTTGCCGAACGAGCCTTGATACAGGCTCCCGCGATTCGTCGCGCCCATGGCCACCACGCCGGCGACGGTACCGTCACTGACGGCGCGTTCGAGCGTTTCGTCGATGGACTTCCGGTCGACCGCGCGCCCGTCCCGCATGTGCAGGCCACGTGCTTGCGTGGCCGCGACGGCGTCGCGCGAGGCGACGACTGCGAGCGCACCGGCGGCGGCAAGGCTGGAAGCTTCTTTCAGAAGATCGCGGCGGGTCATTCGTGTGTTCATGAGGATTTCCATTGAAGGTTGGATCGGTCAGAGGGGGGTCGACGACATCGCGTCGATCGACGCTTGGAAGTGCAAGACCCACGCTTCAGACCAGATGCTAAGTAGCGGTGACGAACGAAAAAATGCTTGGCCTGGCAGCAGTCTCGTGACGCCGGCTCACCAATCGGTGCCGTGCCGGCTCCTGCAACGGCCTGCAATTTCGAGCGCGATCGGCTTCAAAGTGACGAAGCGCTCCAGTCGGGGGCGAACGGCGGCTGGACATAGCGCAGATTCTTCGGAAGCGCCGCAATCGTGCGGCGGTCATCCTCGTCGAGCCGGACTTCCTGGGCTCGAAGGTTCGCGAGCTGGCTCTCGCGGCGCTGCGCTTTCGGGATTGCGACGACGCCGCGCTGGTCAAGCAGCCAAGCCAGTGCGACTTGCGCGGCAGAGACCCCATGCTTGCTTCCGATGGCCGCAAGCGTCTTGTCCGTCGCGGCGCGCCCTTGAGCCAGCGGGGCATAGGCCGTCAAGGGGATGCTCCTCTCGGCCAGATATGCCAAGAGCTTCGATTGGTCCATGAAGGGATGGAATTCGACCTGCACGGTTGCTATCGGCGCCCGAAGGTTCTCGATGGCGTGCCTGAGCATCGGCAAGTTGAAATTGCACACGCCAATCGCACGCGCCCTGCCTTGATCGCGAAGCGCCGTCATTGCGCCGAGGACCTCTCGCATGTCCATGGTGGCCGACGGCCAGTGCACCATGTACAGGTCGACGTAGTCGAGCTTGAGTTTCGAGAGGCTCGCGGCGAAAGCGGCCTGGACCTGTTCGGCTGAACCGAGTTGATCGTGCCAGACCTTGGTCGTTACAAACAATTCAGCCCGAGGGACGCCTGACGCCAGGATGGCTGCGCCGACAGCGTCTTCGTTGTCATACATGGCTGCAGTGTCAAGATGTCGGTACCCCATCTCCAGGGCACTTTCGACAACGGGCTGGCAACCGCCGCCCGGCATGCGAAAGGTACCGAAGCCAAGGCGGGGAATCTTGACGCCCTGAGTTTCAATGCTGTTCATCGACTTGGTTCCTTGTCGGTCCGCGCCCTTGTGCAGTGCGCGGTGGTGATCGGCATCAGGTGATGTCGACTTCCAAAGGATTCTCGGCATCTGCGTCAGCTCGATCGATGCCTCGCACGTCAAGTGATTAGTGACTGCCAGTCATTCAGCGCTTCGAGCACGTGGGCGCCAGCGGCATGCGCATGTCGCGCGTGTTTCACGCGCAGGGCGCCAGAGCGCTGTCGTCAATGAGCGGACGGCCTTGGCCGGACGGCTCGCCGGCATGCGTTCAGCAGGAGCCTGCTGGGCGTGGTTCGCACTTGCCTCTGCGGCTCGTTGAGCGGCTTGGAGGTGTTCTAAAACAGCTTTCGGGACGTCGATCGATTTGGCGATCCGACGGCTCGTCGTCTCGAGAATGCGGTCGGATAGCGCGCTGTCATCGACCATGCGCGCGATGAATCGTTTCAGATCACGCCTGGACTCGCGGGCCAGCTGACGACCGTCTACGCGATCGCGTATGCGCTGCTGTCGCCGACAATCGCCGCCCTGGCGGCGTCGGTGCCGCGCAAGAAGCTGATGCTGTCCGGCCTCGGCGTCTTCGTGCTGGCCAACCTGGCGACGGCCGCCGCGCCGACCTTTGGCCTGGCGCTGCTCACGCGCGCTTTCGCCGGCCTGGGCGCCGCGATGTACGCGCCCACGGCCACCGGCACCGGGGCGATGATCGTCAAGCCCGAGCATCGCGGCAAAGCGCTGACGATCATCGTCGCGGGCCTGACTGCCGCCACCGCGCTCGGCTCGCCAATGGGCACCGTGATCGGCGGACTGGGGGACTGGCGCTGGACGATGTTCTTCGTCTCGTTCATCGGCCTGCTCGCCGCCGGCGGCATCGCGTTGTGGCTCAAGCACGTGCCGCTGCCGGCCAAAGTCAGTTTCGCCGCGCGCATCGCGCCGGTGTCTGACGCTCGCGTCGGCCTGACGCTCGCCACCACGCTGCTGGCGATGGCCGGCAACTTCGTGATCTACACATACTTCTCCGTCGTGTTCGACCGCGTGCTCACCAGCACCGTGCTGTTCGGCGCGCTTCTCGTGCTGTGGGGCTCGGGTGGCACAGCGACCAACCTCGTACTGTCGAAGCTGCTGGACAAGTTCGGCCCGCGCGAAGTGCTGACGGTGATGCTGACAGTGCTGGTCGTGGACATGGCGCTCGTGCCCTGGGCCAGCGCGCACCTGTGGTCTTCCGTGCTGGCGATCGCGGTCTGGGGCGTTGCCGGCTGGGGAATCATGGGTCCGCAGCAGTACCGCCTGGTGGGCATCGCCCCGGCCATCGCCCCGGTCGTCCTCGGCCTCAATACGGCGGCGACCTACCTCGGCGTCACGATGGCGGGCGTGCTCGGCGCGGCCGGCCTGCAGGTGCTCGGCGGCCACAACCTCGGGTATTTCAGCGTGATGCTGTTCGCGCTCGCGATTGTGAGCTCGGAGCTCGCCAGCCGCCGCATCGCCAGCCGCGATGTCGCCACGGCTACCGCCTGACTGCTCCCTTCACGAAGGCCCGCCGGTCGACGGCGCGGGGCCAAGGCAACTGCGAGCCCAGCTTAGCCCACCGCCGGCAACGGCTCTATTCATCTACCGAAAGCCGATCATGAGCAAGACCATTCTCATCACGGGCACGTCCAACGGCTTTGGCAAGGACGCCGCCCTCACGCTCGCGGCCGCGGGGCACCGAGTGTTCGCGACGAGGGCGCCGGTTTCAGAAGTGGTAGTTGCCCGACAGGTACACCATCGAGTTGGCGCGCTTCTCCGTGAGCGGGCTGTGCGCGGCACTCCCCAGCAGCAGGCTGTCGTTGACGCCGCCCGACAGCGTCCACTTGTTGCTGAGCTGCCAGTTGCCCGCGACCTCGAAGAACACGTTTTTCACGCCGGCATGCGTCTGGTAGGACGCGAGATGGTCCACGGCGGACTGCGCCGGCGTCACGCCGAAGCTGGACTTCATATACGACGCGTTGGCCACCTCGAAGCCGGGGCTAAGAACCAGTGATGCGTGCGAACCCAGCCGAATGGCGTAGTCGCCCGACGCCATCAGCTTCATGCCGCTGCGCTGCGCGCCGCCGCCGTACAGCAGCGCAGCGTTGAAGTGGATCTCCTGCGTGAACATGTAGCGCGCGAACGCGCCGCCCTCGACCTCGACGCTTACCTTGTTGTCCGACGTGTCGTCGGTGCGGCGCTCGCGCAGGTCGTAGGTGACGATCGGGCCGTAGTCGAGGACGGGGTCGTCCGACACATCCCAGCCGACAAGCCCCAGCGACGCGAAGATGCCGTTGCTCCAGCGCCCCGTGAACGAGGGCAGCACGCCGACCTGCCGGCGCGTGCCGCCTTCGCTTCGCGGCGTGTCGAAGACGGTCGCGGCCACCGAGATGTCCTTGGAGCCTTCGGGCATGTTGAAGTTGCTGTCGGCGCTCGCGGCGCCGCAGATGAGGGCCGAAGCGGCGGCGCAGAGGAGCTTGGTCAGTTGCTGCTTCATGGGTCGTTTCAGATGTAGCCGAGTTCGAGGCCTCGCAGTACGGCGCGCACGCGGTCGCGCACGCCGAGCTTGGCGAGGATGTTGGACACATGGTTCTTGATCGTTCCTTCGCTGGGACCCAGCGCCGTGGCGATCTCCGCGTTGTTGAAGCCCGCGGCCATCAGCGCGAGGACTTCGGTCTCGCGCGCGGTCAGGACGTCGGGGCCGGTGCGTGCGCCGGCCGTCGAGGCGTCCGGCGCGGTCTCGAACGACGCGCGGGTGCGTTCGGTCAGCGCCGGGCGGAACAGCGTGGCGCCCGCCGCCACGCTGCGGATGCCGTCGGCCAGCCGATCGAGCGAGATGTCCTTGAGCAGGAAGCCGCGCGCCCCCAGGCGCATGCCTTCGAACAGGGCCTCGTCGTCGTCGAACGTGGTCAGCAGGATGGTGGGGGGCAGGCGGCCCTGCCAGCGGCGGAGAAACTCGATGCCCGAGCACGACGGCATGCGCACGTCCAGCAGGACCAGGTCGGGCGCGGCCTGCGGCAGCAGCGCGCTTGCCTCGGCGCCGTCGCCGGCCTCGGCGACGACGCGGATGTCGGGCGTCAGCGCCAGCAGCCCGCGGATGCCGCTGCGCACCAGCGTCTGATCGTCCACGAGTAGCACGCGGATCATGCGGCGCCCTCCGGGGCGGGCAGCGACAACGCCACCTGGAATCCGCCGGTGGGCAGGTCGCCGGCCTCCAGCGTGCCTCCGAGCGCCTGCAGGCGTTCGCGCATGCCCGTCAAGCCGTTGCCTTCGGGGCGGCCGCGCGCGCCGCGGCCGTCGTCGCGAATCGTCGCGGTGACACGAGCGTCGCGCTGCACGAGCGCCACCGTCAGCCGCGAAGCCTCGGCGTGCCGCAGCGTGTTGCTGACAGCCTCCTGGATGCAGCGAAAGAGCGCGTGCGCCGCGAACGCCGAGGTGATGTGCACGCCGTCCGCGACCTCGAGCCGGATCGTCGGCGTGGGAATGCCGTCGCACAGCGCCTTCAGCGACTGCCGCAGGTCGATGGCCTGGTCGCCGCGCTCGGCGCTGACCACGGCGCGCACTTCGGCGAGCAGGTCACACGACAGCGTGCGCGCGGTGCGCACGGCGTCATTGACGTTGTCGAATTGGCCGAGTTGGCGATCGGCGAGCTCCAGGTGCAGGTTCAGCGCGGTCAGGTGGTGGCCGACGCTGTCATGCAGGTCGCGCGCGATGCGCAGGCGCTCCGAGGCCCGCACCGTGTCGGCCAGAAGCGCCTGCGTGGCCTGCAGCTCGGCGTGCGAGGCGGCCAGCCGCGCGCGCGCCTGCTGCTCGGCCACGGCCAGCTTGGCCACGCCGAACGCGAACAGGTAGAACACAGTCTCCATCCCGACTTGCAGCAGGCCGAAGCGCGCCAGCTGGTCGGGCGTCGACAGCGATCGCCAGATCACCAGTGACTGCGTGAGGTTGCCCAGCACCATCGCCGCGAGCCACCCGATGGCCGCGCGCCGGGTCGACACGATGGCCACTTCGGCGGCCAGCATGTATAGCAGGTTGGACTCCACCGCGATGCCAATCACCAGCTGGACCGCCAGCGGCAGGGCGCCGATCCAGGCCGGCCGCCGCGGTGCCGCGCGAGTGCACAGCCAGAACAGCGCGGTGAACAGCAGGCAGCACGCGACATACCCCACGATGTACAGGCGGATCGATAGCAGAAGGCGCTCGGAGCCCGCGCTGTTCCAGGACGGTGGCGGCGTGACGGCGGCGGCGACGCGGTTGACCAGCACGCCCAGCAGCGTCTGCCAATGCCCGTCGAAGCCGCTGGACACCAGCGTCATCGCGATCATGGTGGCCACGAGTGCGGCGCAGGCCGCGAGGCCGATGGACGAGAGGCGGTTCATTTTCATGCTGGGCGGCAGTCTACCGGCGCAGGCCGGCACCGCCACGTGCCGGAAGTCATGTTCCCCGACCATGTCTTCCAGCACATGCGTCGGACACATTGCCTGCCTAGAATTCCGCCACGCTCACAGCGAGATGACACCAGGGACATGAAGACATCCAAGATCACCGTCGCCGCGTTCGCACTGGCGACGTTGTTGATGCCCCGCGCGGGCATCACGGCCGACGACGGCGTGCAGAGCGTCGAGGTCAATGGCAAGCTCGACGCCGAATGGGCCAGCTACCGCTACGCCTACCAGGCAAGCGTGTTTACCAACAAGTTCCTGCGCAAGCGGCCGATGATCCAGACGCAGCTGCAGCTGCGCCCGCTCGACCCCGCCACGCCGGTGACCGGCTTGAAGGTCAAGCTGGTCGGCGCCAAGACTAGCCTCGAGCTCGTCGCCGACGATGTCGGCCGCATTGACCTGCCGCAGCTAAAGTCGGCCTACGACGAGGACGCCGTGCTGCGGCTCAACCGTCCGAAGGGTCTGTACAGGTTCAGCGGCCGCTACTCGATCAAGGAGCACGCCGATGGCGCCTACACCCTGGCCGATCTGCGGGAAGCCTGCGAAGAGCTGATCGGCGCGCAGCGTGATTCGGGCTATCGCCTGCGGCTGTGGGGCAAGAAGTGCGCGGGCGTGAAGTTCGCCTATCCTGTGGACTCTTCGTCGGCCGCCGCCGATTTCCACTCTGCTGACGACCGCGTGACCCCCATCGCCGCGGTGGACGGCCGTCCGTTCGAGGACGAATCCATGGGCACATACAAGATCGTCGTCGTCCGGTTCGCGGACTGGCCTAAAGACGGCCGAGTGGTGGTGCGTGAAAAGCCGCTGTCGATCGGCACGCTGTACGAGTGACGGCACTTCCCCACGCGTGACGCGTGGCCGGAACTTGCACCGCGGTGGCAATGCTAAAAAGGTTCTACCGAGGGTAGTTTGCTTGCTGATCTCGCTGCCTCGGTTGCTGTTGCCGTCACCGGGTCGATAGCCTAGCCTACCTGAAACCCGACGTTCACTAAGGACAGCTCATGGCCCCTATGCGTCTTCCCTGCGAGCCGAGTCACAGATCATGAGACGTTCGAAAGGGTCGCTCGAATAGCCGGCCTCGGCGAAGCGCTTCAACGGCTGGTGCGGACTGCTCATCCGTGTTGAAGCAAATTCGCCGCCCATTGATCGCTCAGTCGCCATCTGAATGATTAGCGGCAGGTCCTCCTCGATGACATGGCGCAATGTGATCCTTGAGCCTCGAATCATCAGCGAGCTCCAAGTCCAAGTTCGGGTGGACTAGCCTACCTCATAGCAGTCAGGCAGCTAATGCGGCTTGTGGTCGTGTATTGCCGGCCGCGGCCGGAGCGATCGCAACGCCTCTCTCATTCCGCGCTGGTACAGCCGGACAGCGTTTCGAAGAGCGCCATGCCTATCTCGTCATAGCGCGAAACCGTCGGCAACTGCTCCCTTAGTGCCCCCGTTGTGGGTAGCCTCAAACCTCATTCCTGTTCCGTCGAGGACTATGGTCACCAAGCGGGCGCCGCGCATGAAGTCCGCTTCGGACTTTGACCCTGCGGCTTCGAGGCGAGGTTTGGACAATCCTGTCCATGACGTCGGCGCGTTGAGCAAGTCTTCCTCGGTCAAAGGCTTCAAACCGTTTTGCGCCTGTGCAAACTGATCGTCGGAGTAGTGATGCGGGTTGTGTTCAACCTCGCTGTCTCAGCTGACGAAACTTCTACTTCGCTTGATTCAGTACATCCAGAATTGCGTCGATCACGGCTTCCGGCTTATCGGCTTGTACTATGTGGCCTGCGTCCGGTACCACACGCTGCTCGCCACGCGTGGACAAGTTGGCAATCTCTCTTTGAATGGCGGCGTTCTCATCCTCCATGGCCTTGTTCAAGACGCTTTGCGGCTGGCCCGGAACTGCGTAGGGGCTTACCCCGCGTGTCAGCACCACGATGGGCAGACCGCCGAACGGTCGTCGAAGTTTGCGCAACTGCTCGTCGCTGACTTTCATGGCATTGGATTCATCGACGGTCGCGCGCCAATAGGAAGCCTTGGTCGTCGCTGCCCTTACAGCTGCGCCTAACATCGGACCATAACTGTCCTCAGGACTCCCGACGCAATTTATCTGCTCTGGGCTAGTGGGCCTGATCCCTCTCTGCGCGGCCTTCAGGCAGTAGCTATTCTGCTCTTCAACCATCGCATAGATCTTCTTGAGGCTTCCCTGACTTGCCCTATCTAGCCGGCTGGTTTCGTCCTCGTGTTGCGGCTCGACGAGTACCAACCCCTTGACCTCAGAAGGGTAGCGATAGGCATACACCTGGACGTTTGCGCCGCCCAGCGAATTGCCGACCATGACGTACGGTGGTCTGATGCCGGCGCCAGCCAATAATTTGTGCAAGTCATCCGCCACGTTCTCTGACGTATTCGGGCGCTGCGCCGGATCACTGAATCCGAAGCCGGCGCGATCGAACACGCATGCGCGCGTGTGCAGTGCGACGGCGGGCTGGACTCTGAACCAGTTCCAGCCCGCCTCGCCAGCCGGCGCGTCGAACACAACTGTCGCCGCTCCCTGGCCGCTGCAATACAAGTTCATTTTGCGGCCACCAATGTCGACAAGCTGATGAGGCCTGGAAAATGGCTCGGCATTCGCCCATTGCGGTGCTTGCGCGGCCGGTAAGGAAGGTGAAGATATTTCAACCAATGCCAGGATTGTCAGTCGAGTCAAGCGCCCACTCATTGAGTACATCCGTTCCAAGCGATAAAAATAAACGCACGCAGAAGATAGATCGGGCGTCAGCGACAAGGTTCTCTGCTGGTCCGCAAGGCGCGACCTTTGAAGAGCCGTTAACGCATCCACATCAAGAGGCACCCGGGGCATGCTCCTCACGTGCTGCTCGATGACCTTCTTACCAGAACACGGCTTCCCATCCCAGGTCGGGCGCTGCCACGCCGGTCCTTTGAGCCAACGCTTCTGAGGCCGAGAACTTCGCGCAAAATACCTTGTTGCCTACGGCATTTTGAACCGGTTCGCGCGCTGCGCGCGTCTTTTCTGGTGTGCCCTCGATCGACACCTTGTGTCCATCTTCAGGATAGCAAAGGCCGATTCCGTTTATCGACGACATCAACAGGCGCGCGTACCACGGCACGACCCGGCCGAGAGCCGATCGTGCGGCCAAGACTGAGTCGGCGAGCTCCGCGTAGGAGATCCTGCCTGCCGGCAGGTCCGGCACGATAAAAAAATGTACCTCAAGGTCCGTCTTCGGCTTGTTGGCAATGATGTCCGCATCGTCCGTGACCGCGGCCAGGTTGACAGGCAGATCCACGAGACCAGAGGCTGAGACTGGCACTTTCAAATGCGTGTTCTCGCCGACTATCTCAATACTCAGGCCGGAAATGGCTACATGAGATTGCGGCGAGGTGACGCGAAAAATGGTGTTCAGGTGGTGCGCACGACCGTCATTCACTTTGGACAGTAGATCGTAGGCTTGGCGGTAGGGCATCATGGCCGGGTTCTTCACTTGCTTGACCTCGACAACTTGGGTCGAAGCGCCTGGCGGGGTGGGCGCGACGGTGTCCTGCGCACGCACGGACGAGACCGCCGCAACAATCAGGCAAGTGCCCGCAACTCGGAGAGAATGGCGTGACCTTGCTTCTGCACAAGCGGCTCTGCGGGCAGTTCTTGCCTTCATCGACTGCAGAACCGTTGCATAGTTCAACCAAGCCTGTTGACAGCAAGAGATCTCCTTCCGTTCTTTGCATGGCTTGCCGCACGATGAGTCAGGCTCGTGACTTCCATCGGAAGCCGGCTCGGTCAGACTGGCAGGAGCCACGCTGGAATTGCGAGGAGTGCCAAGCCAGCCTTTCGATCTATGGCGCAACATACTTTTGAACGAACGACAGCACCTGCCCGCGCGTGATCTGAAATGCCTCTGACGCGCCGATCGTGCCAAGACCCATTGCTGCCAACGCGTCGGATCGCAGGCCTGGAACGTAGGCGTCCAGCAACCATTTCAGGTCGCTGAAGTCCAGGTGTCCTGAATCCTTCACTGTGTAGGTGCTGACGGGGCCCGTGGCACGCTGAGTCACCTGGGCGATGGTCGGATCGGCCACGTGGTTCGCGCTCAGCAGGAACATCAATGGCCCCGGCCAGTCGCCCGAAGTGTCGCCTTCAACAGCGCCGTCAATGTCGACGCCCGCCTTCGCCCGCGGATCGGATCGGGCCGTCTGGATTGCGGCCGCCCCACCAATCGAGTGGCCGACGATGCCGATTTTCGCGAAGTCCAGGTGCCCGGCCAGCAGGCCCGTGTCCGGCCCGTGCATCCAGGTCAACACTTGCCTTTGATCCGCGACCAGCGTCGTCAGCGCCCGGTCGAGGAATTCCTGGGTCTGCTGAGGCGCAGCAGGGCCGGGCAGCGCCTGGACGACACGCCCGTCGCCCAGGGAGGCTGCACCGGAGATATAGGGATGGTCAATGGCGATGACGACGAACCCATGGCTTGCGAGGTCTTCCAGGAGGGTTGTATAGGCTTCCACCACCATGCCGTAGCCGGGCGAGAAGATGATGATCGGATACAACCCCGTGGTCTGTAGAGGAAGTCCTACCTTGGCATTGCTCACTACGTCGGGGGCATCTGCAGGCAGTAACAGCTGCGCCTTCACCAGGGGCGCGATCGCGGGTTCCAGATAATTTGCACGCGTGCCGCCAGGTATGGAAGCGATCGGATACCAGATCTTGATGTCCAGCTCCCGCTGGTCGCCGGCGTCGGAGGTGTAGTCCTCCGCTCGCGAGGCATCCGCCAGGTGCAAGCCGATCTTGCCGATGCAGCTGTCGCCGGTGGGCGCAGGAAGGACCGGCGATTTCGCCGACGCCTGCGGGAGCTGGCACCGGCCAGCGTAGTTCGAGGCCGCGACGGGATCGACCGAATCGGATGAGCCGCCGCACGCAGCCAGGAAGAATACAGCGCTCGAGGCGGCGCATGCCGCACCGCGCCGTGGCCACAGAGGAGTTTTCATGGCGATGTCGATGGAGTGAATAAAGGATTTGTCTGCAATGAGCCCCGCCAAGCCGTTCTCGGACTGGCGGCCTGGCGTATTGCCAAAGGTCCGGCCGCGCCGCAGGCCTTCAGCTGGTCTTCGGCTCGTTTCGCCGACAGTCGTGCGCATACATGCCTCCTGGCCTGCGCCACTTGATCCGGCCAGCACTGCAGAGGGCGAACGGAAACGGCGCGCTACTTTGGCGGCAGCACGTGGTCGACGTTGATCAACAAGCTGTTCAGCAACTGCAGCACCCACTTGCCATCGTCGGCAAACGTGTTCGTCAATGCGAAGGTTGCACTGCGGCCCTGCTGGTCGATCGCGACGATGCTGGAGAAGCCGCGGTATTCGCCGCTGTGCGTGATGGCCGGGCGGCTGTTCAGTGATGTGCCGTACCAACCCATCGCATAGCTTCCCTTTTGTACAGCCTTGATGCGCTGCACGTAGCCATCGGCCAGCGGCGTGCTTTCACCCCGCAGCGCTTGCAGATGCCAACGAACCCAGGTGGCGTAGCTGTCGGCCGTCAGCGCCAGGCCGCTGCCCCCAGCGCGTGTGACGTCTCGCCAAACGGCAACGTCGGGCGCTTCAGGAACAACGGGCGCCAGACTTCCTTTCTCGCCAACATGCCCGACGGGACGGTTGGTCAAAACGTCGGCAGACGAAGTCCAGCTCACCGTCATCCCCAATGGGTTGGCCAATTCCTGCTGGAGCAGGTCATCGAATGCGCGGCCTGTGCTGGCCTCCAGCATCAGCGCAGCCAGCGCGTAGCCGGCGTTCGAATAGAGAAAGTCTTGGCCTGGCGTGATTCCTGTCGGAGGCTCCTGAGCCAGGATCCATGCGGCGAAGAATCGTTCGCGCCCTGCCAGGGTGTCAGGCAGCGTGCCCTTGAACGTCTGCACGTAGGTCTGGAAGCGGTCCAATTCATCGCTGAACTCGAAGGCCAGCACGCCACCACGATGATCAAGCAATTGCTCCAGCGTGACGGGGCGGTAGGCTGGACGCATGCCGGCTGCGAGTGAGGGGAGCGCCTCGGCCAGTGTGGTGCTCCAGGCGATGCGGCCCTGCTTCACGAGGCTTCCAGCCAACGCTGCAGTCATCGCCTTGGTAGTGGAACCGATCATGAAATCGTCATCGACCTGCACCGGATCCGCCGTGCCGACACGGCGCGTGCCGGCCATGCCTTGGGTGGCCGTGTCACCGTCGAGGTGAGTGAAGCTCACGCCCACCAAGCCGCTGGCCACGGCTTCGTCGGCGGATCCTTGCACGCCCGGTGAGGCGGCGGCCGGCGTCGGCGTGGACTGTCCGCCGCCACAAGCCGTCATTGCCAAGACGATGGAAATCACAAATGAGCGCAGGAGCATAGGCAGGCGTTGCGTGGAGAAGCACGCCATTTTCTGAATGCCACCCCAAGGGCGCCTAAAGATCGCGCAGGCGTCCCGTTCAGTCCCGGGCGGGAAATTCAAGCGTGAACGTGCATCCGCGGCCGTCCAGCCCATGCGTCAGCGTCACTTGGCCACCCAGGCGCTCTGCGGCGCGGCGCACGATGGCCAGGCCGAGCCCAGTGCCGACCGCTTGTTCACTGCCGCTGCCGCGCCAGAACCGCTCGAAGGCGGCGTCTCGTTGTTCGACCGGAATTCCGGGTCCGTCGTCCGCAACGCACAGGCGCAGAGCACCTTGAACAGCGGCAAGGCTGACTTCGATGCGTCCGCCACAAGGTACATAGCGCAATGCGTTGTCGACAAGATTGACGAGCACCGACTCGAACGCGGCCCGATCCAGCCGGACCGCCATCGTGGCCGGCGCATCCAACGACAGATCAAGCCCGCTTTCCAACGCCCGGGGCGCAAGCTGCGCCAGGAGCTGCTGGACGAGGCCTGCTGGGTCGAGGCGTTGCGTAGTGCCAAAGTGGTGCTCGTCGAGCGTGGCCAGCGTCAACAATTGGCGCGTGAGGTGGCTGGCGCGCCGCAGGGCCCCGTCCAGCGCCGCATGAGCCTGTTCGCGTTCTCGCGGCGTGCCTGCATGGACGAGCAAATGAGCCTGGGCGGCAACGACTGCCATGGGCGTGCGCAGTTCATGGGCCGCATCATTCACGAAGTCCCGCTCGCGCTGCAACTGGGCGCGCAGCCTCGACAGCAGGGCGTCGAACGCGGCGGCCAAGGGCTTCAGCTCGTCATGGCGCGGCTTGAAGCCAAGCGGTGACAGGTCTTGCACATCGCGCTGTGCCACAGCGCCGGCCAGCGCAGACAATGGCTTCATGCCGCGTCGCACAGCGATCCATAGCGGCACCAAGGCAAGGGGAAAGGCGATGATCAGATAGCCCATCAGTTCCCGTCCCATCCGGCCAAGCACGCTCGCGTCGGGCAGGCGGGGTTCGGCGACGATGAGTCGCCAGCGACCGTAGGCAGCCTCGGCGCGCCAGTGCGACGCGGCCGTCACGCAGCTGGCGCCTGGGGTAGCGAATGCGAGCAGGCCGTCCGCGTCGTACAGGGTGAACTCGATGTCGCCTGGAAGCCGCCCCCCTTGCCGTCGCAACTGGCTCATCTCCAACGCGCGGGTCTGCAGGACGAGACTGGCGTCGCGTACGTTCTCAACGCTAGCGAGGGCGTGCACCATCGCCCCGGCCAGCATTTGCACGCCGGGATGCTCCTCCATGTCACTCTTGAATTGCAGGAAGTCGTGCGCCAACAGCGCTGCCGCAATCAGTGCGAAGGCCACCAACAGTGCCCCGAGCACACGGCGCAGCAGCGTTGGGCGCCATAGTGGCTGCAGGACGGCCTTCACGGCGCAAGCTGGTAGCCGATGCCGCGCACCGTGCGGATGCGCTCGGCACCGATCTTCTTGCGAAGATTGCTGACGTGCATTTCCAGCGTGGCGATGTCGACCGGCTCGTCCAATGGTGCGAGTCGGCGGGCGATCTGGTCCTTGGCGACGACAGTGGCCGGGTCGCGCGCCAACTCGACAAGCAGCTGGAAC
>Ga0209759_1000844_pt1 | contig 23901 bp, 22 predicted proteins | sample AraplaCL_Col_mMS_FD_184261 | JGI IMG/M metagenome (GOLD analysis project Ga0209759, IMG submission 184261) | Arabidopsis root microbial communities from the University of North Carolina, USA - plate scrape CL_Col_mMS (SPAdes) (version 2) | ecosystem: Host-associated > Plants > Roots >...
CTGACCCGCCGTTCGCCGGCGTTGTCGACCGTCCGACATGGCGGGTTACGCCTGCGGCTGACCCGCCCTACGGCTTTTTCTGTGGCCGCGACCAGTCGGCGAACGCCACCTGCCGTGCGCGCCCGATCGCCAGCGAGCCGGCGGCCACTTCCTTGGTGATCGTCGATCCGCCGCCGATGGTCGCGCCGTCGCCTATCGTCACCGGCGCGACCAGCACGCAGTTCGAGCCCACGTGCACGTCGGCCCCGATGGTCGTGCGGTGCTTGTTGGCGCCGTCGTAGTTGGCGGTGATGCTGCCGGCGCCGTAGTTGACGCGTTCGCCCACCGTCGCGTCGCCGAGGTAGGCCAGGTGGTTGGCCTTGGCGCCGTTGGCAAGCGTCGAATTCTTGACCTCGACGAAATTGCCGATGTGCACCTCCTCGCCGAGCTTGGCGCCCGGGCGCAGGCGGGCGAACGGCCCGATCAGGGCGCCGGCGCCCACGCTGGCCCCTTCGATGTGCGTGAACGGATGGATCACCGCGCCGGCGGCGATCTGGGCGTCGCGGATCACGCAGTGCGGTCCGACGCGCACGCCGTCGCCGAGCGTCACCGCGCCTTGGAAGACGCAGCCCACGTCGATCTCGACGTCCATGCCGCACGCCAGCGTGCCGCGCAGGTCGAAGCGCGCGGGGTCGGCCAGCCGCACGCCGGCCTCCATCAGCGCATCGGCGTGGCGCCGCTGCAGCCGGCGTTCGAGGTCGGCCAGTTGCGCCGGGCTGTTGACGCCCAGCACCTCGGTCTCGTCCGCGGCCGAGGCCGTGCAGACCTCGACGCCATCGGCCACCGCGTGTGCGACGACATCGGTCAGGTAGTACTCGCCCTGGGCGTTCTGGTTGGTCAGGCGCGCCAGCCATTGCTTGAGCAGCGCGGTCGGCGCGGCCAGGATGCCGGTGTAGACCTCGCTGATCTGGCGCTGCAGCGGCGTGGCGTCCTTTTCCTCGACGATGGCCTGCACCGCGCCGATGCCGTCGGCGTCGCCCGCCTCGGCGGTGCGCACGATGCGGCCGTAGCCGAACGGGTTGGCCAGATCCACCGTGAGCAGCGCGAGCCGGCTGCCGGCGCAGGCCTGGACCAGCGCGCACAGCGTCGCCTCGCGGATCAGCGGCACGTCGCCATTGAGCACCAGCGTGACGCCGTCGTCGGGCAGCGCGGGCACGGCCTGCTGCACGGCGTGGCCGGTCCCCAGCTGCGGCATCTGGCGCACGAACACGCGTTGCGCGCCGGCGAACGCGGCCTCGACGGCCTCGGCGCCGTGGCCCGTGACGACGATGCAGCGTGCGGGCGCGAGCGCCTCGGCGGTGCGCACGACGTGTCCGAGCAAGGGCTCGCCGCCCAGGGCGTGCAGCACCTTGGGTCGCGCCGAACGCATCCGCGTGCCCTTGCCCGCGGCCATGATCACGACGCTGAGTGCCATAAGAGGATTCCGGTTCGTCTGTAGAACCGGAATTATCGCAAGCGCGGCACGGTCAGGCGCTGGGGCTGCTCGCGGACGGGCCCGGCGGCACGGCGGAAGGCACCAGCGGCAGCGCGACGCGCACGTTGTGCGGCCTGTCGTCGGCGCGCGGGAAGTCCTTCATCGAGGCGTCGAACATCGCCGCCAGCAGGCGGTCGCCGCCCGAGCTGTAGCCGTCGGTGCTGGCGCGCGTCTCGTACAGGGCCTTTCCGGTGGCGGCGTCGCGGATCAGCAGCGCAACCTCGTGCAGGTAGATGTCGGGCTCGGGCGGGAACGGCGCCCAGATGCCGCGGTGATATCCGTAGGGGCCCCACGGACCCCACGGGCCGGGGCCGACCCAGCCGGCATAGCCGTAACGGCGCGGACCGCCCCACCAGAACGGATCGTCCCAGGGCGCCTGCTCGAACCGCTCGGTACGCGCGCCGATCTGCACCATCACGGCGGGCCTCGCGCCGTCGGCCGCCGGACGGAATCCGGCGTTGGCCAAGGCCTGGGCGGCCGCGTTCTCGAGCGACTGCTGGCGCTGCGGATTCCTTTGCTGCGACGGCAGGCGGTCGAAGGCGTAGGTGCCCGGGGCGGTGCCGGCGGGCCACTCGCCGAAACTGGCGACGGAGGCGTCGACCGAATTCATCGTCGCGCAGCCGGCGAGCAGCGCCGCGCCCGCGATGGCGGCCGCGGAGGTGAGGCGTCGAATGCTCTGGCTCAGGGTCATGACAGGCTCCTCGGGCGCCGTCCGCGGCGCCCCGATGGCGAGCATCGCGCTCGCGTGTAACTCGAGTATGTACCGGCACGCGGCGGGCCCGCGGAGGCGCTTTCGAGAAGCTGTCGCGCAGGGCGCCGACGAACACCCGTTGTCATTCTGCGCGGAGCCAAGCGCGGTCGCAGAACCCACGCCCGAGATCGTGTCGGCTGAAGACCGCGGCCGGGGTGGGCCCTGCGACTTCGCGCAGGGTGACAGTGCTCTGGCCTTCGTGGATGCCCGCGAGGAGTGCCGCGGTTCAATCGTTCAGACGATGCGGATCACGCCCGGCTTGGGCGTGCCGCACTGCTCATCCTCGTCGAACGCGATGTCGCCGCCGGGTTCGGGGCGGCCGCTGGCCTGGATGGTCGTGAACGGGAAGAGCGAGCGATCCATCATGTGCGACGGCGTGATGTTGGCCATCGCGCTGAAGATGTTCTCGATGCGGCCGGGGTACTGCTTCTCCCAGTCGCGGATCATCTTCTTGACCTGCACGCGCTGCAGGTTGTCCTGGCTGCCGCACAGCGTGCACGGGATGATGGGGAACTCCCGATGCTCGGCCCAGCGCACCAGGTCCGTCTCGTCGACGTAGGCGAGCGGGCGGATGACGACATTCCTGCCGTCGTCGCTGACCAGCTTGGGCGGCATGCCCTTGAGGCGGCTGCCGAAGAACATGTTCATGAACATCGTCACGACGATGTCGTCGCGGTGATGCCCCAGCGCGATCTTCGTGCAGCCGAGCTCGCCCGCCACGCGGTAGAGGATGCCGCGGCGCAGGCGCGAGCACAGCGAGCACATCGTCTTGCCCGGCTCGATGTGCTGCGTGACGATGGAGTAGGTGTCCTGCTCCTCGATGTGGAAGGGCACGCCGCGCGAACGCAGGTAGTCGGGCAGCACGTGCTCGGGAAAGCCGGGCTGCTTCTGGTCGAGGTTGACGGCGACCAGCTCGAACTTCACGGGCGAGCGTTCGCGCAGCGACAGCAGGATGTCGAGCATGGCGTAGCTGTCCTTGCCGCCGGACAGGCACACCATCACCTTGTCGCCTTCCTCGATCATGTTGAAGTCGATGATGGCCGCGCCGACCTGGCGATGCAGGCGCTTGGAGAGCTTGTTGATCTCGTAGGAGGCTTTGCGCTTCGCAGCAGTGTGCTGCTCGTCGAACTGGGCCGGTGCGGTCTCGGTGACGGCGTCGTCGCGATGTTCGAAACTCATGCTGCTTCCTTCAGTCCGAACACTTCCACGCCCACGGCCTCGCAGTCCGGATAGACGTCGGGCTTCTCGGTGGACACCCGCGCCGCGCGCACGTTCGGATGCGCCAGCATGAGCGCCAGCACGTCGTCGCAGAGCGTCTCCTGCAGGTGCACGTGGCCCTTGGACATGCGCGTGGCGATCGTCGAGCGGATGAAGTCGTAGTCCAGCACCTCGTGCAACTGGTCGGCGTGCGGCGTGGAGGTGGCCAGCGGCACGTACAGATCGACGTTGATCAGCACGCGCTGCTCGCCCTTCTTCTCGAACTCGTGCACGCCGATGTTGATCCACACCTCGTAGTTGCGCAGGAACAGCCGCCGGCAGTCCATCAGGGTCGGGTGATGCAGGAGGCTGTTCATTGAGCGTTCATCGTAAGGTTTCGGGAAGCGAGGATCACATCCGAGCCGATCCGAGCTCCCCCTCGGGGGGCAGCGACGGGAGGAGTGAGGGGGCTCATATGTTTTGTGCGAGGAACAGCACGTCGCGCGGCTGTCCGACGAGGTGCTGGCCGCCATCGACGGCCAAGTCGATGCCGGTGATGGCGGACGATTCGATGAGAAAGCGCACCGCGCGCGCGATGTCCTCGGGCGTCGAGGAGCGGCCCAGCGCGGTCAGCTTGTGCGCCTTGGCGAACTCCTGGTCGTCCATCGGGCCGGACACCAGCGTGATGCCCGGGGACACCCCGCACACGCGCACCGCCGGGGCCAGTGCCTGCGCCAGCAGCACCGTGGCGTGGGCCAGGGCCGCCTTGGTCAAGGTGTACGAGAAGTAGTCGGGGTTCGGGTTGTGCAGCTTCTGGTCGAGCAGGTTGACGACGCAGGGCGTCACGCGCGCGTGCGGCGCCTGCGCACCCGCCTGCGCCGCGAGCGCCTGCGCGAGCACGACCGGTGCCGCGATGTTGCTGCGCGTCAGCGACTCGAGCAGCGCGGCGTCGAACGTGGCCGGGCTGTCGTACTCGAAGCGCGATGCGCTGTTGACGACAGCGTCGACGCGGCCGAAGGCCTGGACGATCGCCGGCAGCAGGGCGGCGGTGGCGGCGGGGTCGGCGAAGTCGGCCGCGAACAGCTCCACGCGCGCACCGGCGCCGCGCAGCTCCTGCGCCGTGGCGGTGGCCTCCGCGAACGACTCCGGACGGGTGCCGCGGTGGTGCAGCGCGATGTGAAAGCCCGCGCGCGCCAGTTCGAGCGCGATCACGCGGCCGATGCGGCGCGCAGCGCCCGTGACGAGCGCCACCGGCCGCGGCGAGCCGGCGGCAGACTTTTCGGCCTCAGGATGGTGGGCGGTGGCCATGATCCCTACAATTTGATTCGATGCAGCGCAATTCCAGGCCCGGAGAACCGGGCGCCACGACAGATTCCTCGACCGCTCCGACGCCAGACGACGCACTCGTCGCCCGGATCGCGTCCCGCATCGCCGCGGCCGGCGGCTGGCTGCCGTTCGACGACTTCATGGCGGAGGCGCTCTATGCGCCGGGGCTGGGCTATTACAGCGGCGGACGCCGCATCTTCGGCCTGGGGCCCGAGGGCGGCAGCGATTTCGTCACAGCCCCCGAATTGTCGCCGTTTTTCGGCCGCGCGCTGGCCGTGCAGGTGCGCGAGGCGCTGGCGGCCTCCGGCAGCGGGCGCGTCTACGAGTTCGGCGCCGGCACCGGCGCCCTGGCCGAGCAGATCCTCGAGGCACTGGACGCGGACGACGCCGACGACGACGGCGTGCTGCGCGTGCCGGTGGACTACACCATCGTGGAGCTCTCCGGCCACCTGCGCGAACGCCAGCGGGCGCGACTCGCGCGCTTCGCGCCGCGGGTGCAGTGGCTCGACGCGTGGCCCGCGGCCATCGAGGGCGTGGTCATCGGCAACGAGGTGCTCGATGCGATGCCGGTCAAGCTGCTGCATCGCTCGGGCGGCCGCTGGCACGAGCGCGGGGTGGTCGATCTGCAGGACCCGGCGTCGGCCGCGCGCGCCGCCGATGCCGCCAACGACGGCAGGCACCGTTTCGCATTCGCTGATTTGGACGCGCCCGCGGCGCTCGAAGGCGAGACGCAGGCCGTGGCCGCATTGATGGACGGCTTCTTCGTCGACGGCAGCGTCACCGAGATCCACACGATCGCCGAGAGCTTCATCACGAGCCTGGCGGACCGCTTGCAGCGCGGCGTCGCGATCCTGATCGACTACGGTTTCCCCGAGCACGAGTACTACCATCCGCAGCGCCTGGGCGGCACGCTGATGTGCCACCAGGCGCATCGCGCCGACGGCGATCCCCTGGCCGACATCGGCGCCAAGGACATCACCGCGCACGTCAACTTCAGCGGCATCGCGCTGGCGGCGCAGGAGGCCGGGCTGACGGTGCTGGGCTACACCTCGCAGGCGCGCTTCCTGATCAACTGCGGGCTGGTGGACCTGCTGGCCGCGGCCAGCGTCGGCGAACGCGCCAACGCGCAGAAGCTCGTCAACGAGCACGAGATGGGCGAGCTGTTCAAGGTGATCGCGCTGGCGCGCGGCTGCGAGCTCGATCCGATCGGGTTCCGCGCCGGCGACCGCTCGCACATGCTCTGATGCGCCTGCTGCTGATCCTCATCCTGGCGCTGCTGATCTTCAACCGCTTCGGCGATTGGCTGGGGCGCCACGGCTTGGGCAAGCTGCCCGGCGACCTGCGCTTTCGCATCGCCGGGCGCGAGTTCTTCATCCCGCTCGGCAGCAGCGTGGTGCTGACGCTGATCGCCAGCGCGATCGCGTGGATCAAGTGACGCTGCAGGGGCGGCGCGGCGGGGGTGGATCCTGCGACTGCGCGCAGGATGACATTCGTTGATGGATCGTGCGGGATGATGCTTGCTTGCAGCCCGCGCGCTGGTTTGCCGTCATTCTGCGCGGAGCAAAGCGCAGTCGCAGAATCCACCCCTGGGGCAATGCAGGCCGCGTGGGCCCTGCGACTGCGCGCAGGGTGACAGCAGGGAGGGGCTCAGCCGAACGCGATCTGCGCCGCCGGCACGGCGTCGATCACCACGTGGAAGCTGCTGATGCTGCGCAGCGTCTCGTTCTCGTGCACGCGGATCTGCAGGCCGCTGGCGTGCGGCTTGTCGTGCGACGTGTGGGCGTCGGCGGCCAGGGTCACGGCGTAGCCGCGCGAAGCGGCGCCGCGCACGCTGGAGTCGACGCAGAACTCGCTCGAGTAGCCGCACACGGTCACGTGGCGCACGCCGCGCTCGGCGAGCAAGTCGTGCAGCGTGGTGCGCAGGAACGCGTCGGAGCACTTCTTGCGCACGTAGAGGTCGGACGGCGCGGCGAGCAAGGCCGGGTGCAGTTGCCAGCCGGCGCTGTCGGCCATGAGGTCGCCGCCCGCGGTCTCGTGCTGCACCCAGACCACCGGCACGCCGGCCTCGCGCGCGCGTGACGCGAGGCCGTTGATGCGCGCGAGCACCTCCTCGGCCTCGGCCGGCTCGGGCTCGAACAGGATGGTCTGCATGTCGATGACGACGAGGGCGGTCTCTCGGGCGGGAATCTTCATGGCGCGGGTTCGTCGGTGTCGGTGTGAAGGGCGAGCGCCAGGGCCTCGACGCGCGCACGCCGGATGGCATCGGCGATCGCCGGCCCCTTCATGCCGCGTTCGATGGCCTGCGCGGAGACGCTGCGCGTGTCCACGTCCTGCGCCGTCTTGAGCGCCGCGGCCAGGCGCGCGCGCTGCGGATAGGGCCTGTCCTCCAGGCCCAGGCGGCCGGTGGCGTCGCACTCGCAGGCCGCCAGCATCTGCAGGAAGCGCTCGGGGCGGCGGAACGCGTCGCAGCGCTCCAGCAGCCGCATGATGGCCGCGGCGTTGAGCTTTTCGCTCGCGTGGATGTTGGTGTGCTCGCGCGCGGTCAGCAGCGCGAGTTCGCCGCAGTCCACCGGCACGCGCAGTCGCTCGTTGACCCGGCGGATCAGCTTTTCGCCGCGCCCCTCGTGGCCGATGTGGCGCGGCAGGTCCTCGGCGCGCGTCGTGCCCTTGCCGAGGTCGTGCACGAGGCAGGCGTAGCGCACCGGCAGCGGCTGGCCGGTGGCTGCGCTGCGATCGAGCACCATCAGCGTGTGCACGCCGGTGTCGATCTCCGGATGATGCGCGGGCGGCTGCGGCACGCCGAACAGCGCGTCGAGCTCGGGCATCAGCCGGGCCAGCGCGCCGACGCTGCGCAGCACCTCGAACATGCGCGCGGGCGCACGCTCCATCAGGCCGCGCGACAACTCCTGCCAGACGCGTTCGGCCACCAGCGCGTCGACCTCGCCGTCGGCCACCATGCGCTGCATCAGCGCGGTGGTCTCCGGCGCGACGCTGAAGCCGGGCCAGCGCGCCGCGAAGCGGGCCAGGCGCAGGATGCGCACCGGGTCTTCCGCGAAGGCCTCGGAGACGTGGCGCAACACCTTGGCCTGGAGATCGCGCCGGCCTCCGTGGGGGTCGACCAGCGTGCCGTCCTCCTGCTGCGCGATCGCGTTGATCGTCAGGTCGCGCCGCACCAGGTCGTCCTCCAGCGTGACGTCGGGCGCGGCGTAGACCTCGAAGCCGCGGTAGCCCGGCCCCGTCTTGCGTTCGGTGCGGGCGAGCGCGTATTCCTCGTGCGTCTGCGGATGCAGGAAGACGGGGAAGTCCTTGCCCACCGGCAGGTAGCCGGCATCCAGCATGTCCTGGGGACTCGCGCCCGTGACGACCCAGTCGCGGTCGTTCACGGGCTCGCCCAGCAGGCCGTCGCGCACCGCCCCACCGACGACGTAGGCCTTCATGGCAGGTCCGGGGCCGGCGGCAGCGACGCGTCGCGCGGGCCGATCTGCGGGCCCAGCCGCGGGCGCAGCGTCGGGCCCTTGTTGCCCAGCAGGGCGGCGTAGATGGCGGCGTTGGTCATCACCTTCTTGACGTAGTCGCGGGTCTCGTAGAACGGGACGTTCTCGGTCCAGACCTCGGGCGCCAGCATCATGCCGCCGCGCCAGCGCCGCGGCCGGGCCGGGCCCGCGTTATAGGCGGCCGCCGCCATCGGATCGGAACCGCCGAAGCTGTCCAGCACCAGCTTGAGGTAGAAGCTGCCGATGCGCAGGTTGGTCGACGAGTCGGCGATCAGCTCGGCGCGGAACGGGATGCTGGCCTTCTTGGCCGCCCACTTGGCGGTGGCCGGCATCAGCTGCATCAGGCCGTTGGCGCCGACGGCCGAACGCATGTTGCCCATGAAGCGCGTCTCCTGGCGGATCAGGCCGAACACGAAGGCCGGGTCGACGCCCGCGTTGGTGGCGGCCTCGACGATTTCGCGCCGGAACGGCATGGGGTATCTCTGCGCGATGTCGATCTCGGCCTTGGTGCGCTCGCTGGTGTTGATGCACAGCTGCCATTCGGACATGTCGCAGGCCCATTGCGCGGCGGCCAACAGGTCGCGGTCGCTCATGCCGCGCAACGTGAAGTTCCACTCGCGACGGCCCTCGTCGCGCATGTCCAGCGCGCTGAGCGCCAGGGCTCGCTGCAGTCCGGTGCTGGCGTGCGCCAGGCCGCGCTCGAGCGGCGTCAGCGGCACCGGCCTGGCAGGCAGCGCAAAGGCCTCGCCCAGGTCTTCGGCGGAGAGCAGGCCGTAGAAGCTCACGTTGGCCGACAAGGCCTTGAGCTGTCGCTTTGCTTCGGCGATGGCTGCCTCGCTGCCGGGTGCGGCCTGGGCCAGCGCCAGCTCGGCCTGCGCGCGCCAGTAGATCCAGCTGTCCTGCGCGCGCTCCTTGGGGCTCATCGCGTCGATGGCGCGCTCGACGTCCTTCCAGCGCTGCGTGCCGCTGCCGGCGCGCAGCGCCGCGCGCGCGTGCCAGGCCAGCACCTCGTCGCTCCACTCGGGCGGCCCGGGCTTGTCGCCCTTGCGCGGCTTGCGCGCCGCCCACGCGCGATCGGCCCAGTCGGTGGCGTCGGGCAGCAGCGACTGTGCGCCGTGCTTGGCGATCTCGGCCCAGGCCCAGGCGGCGTTGTCGGCACCGATGGTGGACTGCCAGCGCTCGCGCAACTGCAGCGCCGCGGCGGCCGGATCGTTCGCGCCCATGCGGGCGAGCGCGAGCGTGATCATGTCGTTGCGGCGCGTGGTGCCGATGTCGGACTTGCGCGTGACGAAGTGCGCCGGGTTGTCCAGCAGCGCGCTCATCTCCTTGAGTGCCGGCTTGCCCAGGATCTGCGCGGCCCCGCGCAACGCGCGCTCGGCGCTCTTGGCCGGCAGCTCGGTGGCCTGGCGGATGCGGCGCCAGACGTCGGCGTCGGTGAACACCTTGTCCTCGTAGAGCGTCTGCGCCATCAGCTGGCAGCCGCCGTCGATGTCCCTGACCGCCAGCCATTGCGCGAGCGCGGCGTCATGCACCTCCTTGCCGGCCAGGTGTTCGATCAGCGTCGCATAGCAGCTGACGCTGCGGTCGTCGTTCATGCGAAAGCGCGGGTAGTCACGCTTGAACGCGTCCCAGTCCTGGCGGTGCCCCACCTCGAGCAGCCAGTCGTTGCGCAAGCGGTCTTCGACGTAGGTGCCGGGCCAGCGCGCGTAGAACTCCTCGATCTCGCGCGAGCTGACCTCGGACAGGCGATTGGTCAGTTCCCAATAGTCCACCCACTGCGCGAGCGGCAGGTGGTTGGTCACCGCGGTGGCGCGCAACAGCGCGAGCTTGTCGCGATCGTGGCGTCCGACGGCCTCGCGTGCATCGCGGATGACCTCGTCGCCCGCGTTGGTGGCCGCCCCGGTGGGCGCGTTGGCGGAAGTGGGCGGCGGCAGCGCGGCGGCCTCGGGGGCAGGCGCGGAGGCCGCCGGCGGGGTCGGCTGCGCCGCCGAGACGGCCGGTGCTTCCGAATCCATGCGCAGCGTCACGCCCACCGAAGACGCCGCCGGTGCGACGGCCGGGTCGGCCAGGGGTTGGGAGAAGGCGGAGCTGCCGGACAGCAGTGCGAAGGCGGCCAGTGCGAGCGGCGCCAATGCGGAAAAGGGGGCATCGGACATGTGCGTCCAATATACCGAAGGAAGCCTGCGCGACCGTCCGCCGGCGGCCGGCCGCGTCGCACTGCAGCGTCAGTCGCGGCTGGTGCGGTAGTCCTCTTCGAACGGCAGGAATTCCTTCTCCTGCAGCGCGTCGCGGATCCACGCTGCCGTGCCCTTGGCGGCGAGCGCGCGTTCCATGTAGGCGGCCACGTCCGGCGGCGCCGGCAGCGCGTAGGTGCGCAGGCGCGTCACCACCGGCGCGTAGTAGGCGTCGGCGATGGAATAGTCGCCGAACAGGAACGGGCCGCCCGACTCGGCGAGCGCGTCCTGCCACAGCTGGATCACGCGCGCCACGTCCGCGCGCGCCGCCGCGTTCTGCGCCAGCACACGCGCGCCGACCTCGGGCAGCGATGCCTCGATGTTCATGCCGAAGGCGCTGCGCAGCGCCCCGAAGCCGCTGTGCATCTCGGCGCAGACGGTGCGTGCGCGGGCACGCCGGTGCACGTCGCGCGGCCAGAGCGGCTTGTGCGGGAACTTCTCGGCGACGTATTCGGCGATGGCCAGCGTGTCCCAGACGGCGAAGCCGTCGTCGTCCACCAGGATCGGCACCTTGCCCGCGGGCGACACCGCCGCCACCGTGGCCTTGAAGCGGGAGTCGGGCGCGAAGCTGTCGAAGCGGGCCATGACCTCCTCGAACGGGATGTCGAACTGGGTGAGCATCACCCACGGCCGCATCGACCAGGACGAGTAGTTCTTGTTGCCGATCAGCAGCTTCATGCAGGGCTCCTTCGCTTGGGTTGTCGCGGAAATCCACTGTAGCCGCGAGACGCCGCCCCGCAATGCGGAATGCGCATGGCGCCGATGTCGTCGCGGCATCCGTGATCTCCCTGAGATCCCGCGGCCGCCGGACTGACCGCCGCGGCCAAACTGTAGGCCCCGTCACTTTTGGGGGTGGCGCCGCCCCCCCTTTTGGGGAAGCGTCGGCCGCCGAGTTCGGCGAAACTTCTTTCATCGGATCGCCGCGCCATTGCTTGGCAGGCGGCCCGCGGCACCTGGCATTGCGGCCGGGGCCACGCTGACGGTCGGCGACGGGGAGATGAGGTCTTCCGACAACGAACCGGCCCCTGGAGGAAAGACATGTTCAAGCCAATCACCCGCGCCAACAAGACTTCGCAGCCGCCGAATGCCGGTTTCGCGGAGACGACGTTCCTCCACAGCGCCGGCGACGACGACTACAGCGGCTTTGCGCCCACGCAGCTGTCCGAGTTCGAAGACGACGTCGCCCCGCCGGTGCCGGCGGGCGTGGATGCGGCGCGGGCGGCGGCGTCCAAGTCGCACACGGCGCTCGAGCGCGCGGCCTCGGCTGCGTCGCCGGCCCAGGCCGTCGAGGAGCCGTCCATTCCGCAATCGTGGGTGACCTCGCAGTGGGTGGCCGCGCAGGAAGCCAAGGCGCACGAGGCGGCCAACCAGGCACGCGCCGTGATCGCCGCGCAGCGCCGCGCCGACGAGCAGGCCGAAGCCTCACGCGCCCATGCGGCCGCACTGGCCGCGCCCAAGACCGGCCTGGCCCGCCTGCGCGCGGCTTTCGAACGCCTGTTGCCCGGCGGCCTGTTGCCGCTGTTCCTGGGTGTGACGGTGACGATGACGTTGATCTCGGCCGTGTTGCCGCTGGTCGACAGGCCGTAGTCCAGGGCGGCCGGGTTCGGCAAGCGCGCCGGCTGCAGCGCCGGCTGCTGCCGGGCGGCACTTCCCGCCTCGTCGAGCAGGCGGCGCGTGCGGCGACAATACGCCCATGCAAGTCAGCTCGTACCTCAAGGTCTCGGCGGTGGTCGCGGTGACGACCATCGCGTTGAAGGCGGGCGCCTGGTACGTCAGCGGCTCGGTCAGCCTGTTGTCGGACGCGATCGAGGGCCTGGTCAACCTCGCGGGCGCCGTGTTCGCGCTGATGATGGTGTCGTGGGCCGCGCAGCCGCCCGACGAGGGCCATCCTTACGGCCACCACAAGGCCGAATACTTTTCCAGCGGCTTCGAGGGCGTGCTGATCGTCGCGGCCGCGATCGCCATCGTCGGCGCGGCCGGCGAGCGGCTGTTCCATCCGGCGCCGGTGCAGGCGCTCGGCCTGGGCATCGCGCTGTCGCTGGCGTCCACCGTGCTCAATGGCGGGCTCGCCTTCGCGATGTTGCGCAAGGCCTCGCAGGAGCGCTCGATCGCGCTGGAGGCCGACGCCAAGCATCTGATCGCCGACGTGTGGACGTCCGTGGGCGTGGTCATCGGCCTGGTCGGCGTGCACTTCACCGGCTGGCTGTGGCTGGATCCGGTGGTGGCCGTGTGCGTGGCGGGCAACATCGTGCGCGAGGGCGTGTCCCTGGTCTGGCGTTCGGCCGACGGCTTGATGGACATGGCCGTCGAGCCCGACGTGCGCGCTCAGATCGATCGCACGCTGGACGCCTTCAAAGCGCAGCCGATCCGCTTCGACCACGTCGTCACGCGCCGCGCCGGCCAGCGCCGCTTCGTCGACCTGCACATGCACGTGCCCTCGGCCTGGACGCTGGGCCGCGCGGCCGCGTTGCGCGCGGAGGTCGAGCGCGCGCTGATGCGCGACGTCGCGGGCCTGCGCACGACGATCCAGCTGCTGCCCAACGACGTCGAGGCCTACCTCGACGAGCCCGCCGTCGACGCCAAGACGGCGTCTTCCTGAAGGCGCCGGCCATGCTGGCCCTCGTCCAGCGCGTGCGCGAGGCACGCGTCGTCATCGCGGGCGAAGTCGCCGGCGCCATCGACGCCGGGCTGCTCGTGCTCGTGTGCGCCGAGCCGTCGGACGCCCACGCGCAGGCCGACAAGCTGGTGGCCAAGCTGCTCAAGCTGCGCATCTTCAGCGACGACGCCGGCAAGATGAACCGCAGCGTGCAGGACGTGCCCGGCACGGGCCTGCTGATCGTCAGCCAGTTCACGCTGGCCGCCGACACCAGCGGCGGCAACCGCCCCAGCTTCACCGGCGCCGCGCCGCCCGAACTGGGCCGCCGCCTCTATGAGACCGTGCTGCGCCTGGCCGCCGAGCGCCATCCGCGCGTGGCCAGCGGCCGCTTCGGCGCCGACATGCAGGTGCATCTGGTCAACGACGGGCCCGTCACCATTCCCCTCACCATCCGTTAGAGACCCTCATGTCCGCCATCGTCAAGTTCGACCAACCCGCCACCGCCCCCGAGATCGACTTCCCGCGCGAGGATCGCCGCGAGGTCGGTGCGCCCGAGCGCCGCACCTGGGTGCTCTACGAGAGCGCGCCGGCGGGGCTTGTCGCCGGCATCTGGGAATGCGAGGTGGGCCGCTGGCGCATCCAGATGGATCCGACCGAGCACGAGTACATGGTGGTGCTGGCCGGCCGCTGCCGGCTGCATGCCACCGACGGCGGCTTCACGGAGGCCGGCCCGGGCGAGGCGCTGGTGATCCCGGCCGGCTTCGCCGGCTCGTTCGAAGTGCTGGAGACCTTGCGCAAGCACTTCGTGATCGTCGTGGGCCCGGCCGCGAACTAATCGGCGTCGCGGCCGTCGTTCCAGCGCGCCACGCGCTTCTTGACGTCGTCGATGAAGCGCCGCAGCCGCGCGTGGTCGCCGGCGTCCGTGTGTTCCCACTCGGGCGAACGCGAAGGCCTTTTCGCGACGTCCAGCTTCAGCAGGGTGCCGTCGATGCGCACCTTGACCACCGGCTGGCCGTTCAGCTCGAAGGCGCCGTTGCGCTCGGCCAGCTTGAGGTCGCGCAGCGCGCGCACCAGCGTCGCGCGGGCGGAGGTCGGATCGAACGGCGGCGGGGCGAAGAAATCGTCGGACATGATGTCGGTTCGGACGGCGTCTGCGGGAAACGAAGTGTCCCACGCCGCGCGGCGCCAGCACGATTTCACGACCTTGCAGGACCCGGTACTTGGCCTGCTTGCCCTGGACGCCGTCTGCGGCGACCATGAAGGCTTCGCTTCAAGGGTGTGATCACATGAGGGACGAGACGCCAGCCGCCGCGACGCCCGATTCGTCGATCCCCCCGTTCGTGCCCGCCGAGGCCGACGGCGACGTCCGCGCCGTGCTGCGCACGCCCTGGGCGCGCCGCTGGTCGCTGATCGTGATGCTGCTGATGTTCGCGTGGACCGCCGTCGCCTGGCAGCTGAACACTCGTCACTACCGGCAGCGCCTGGACGACATCGTCCAGTCCGCCACATCCCAGGCGCTTTCGAGCGAGGTGCTGGTCGAGGACGGCCTGCGCCAGGGGCTGGCGCAGCTGGACGGCGTGGCGCACATGCTCACCCGGTTGCCGGCGGTTCGCCAAGGGGTCGTCGCTGCCGAGCCGGGCGCGTCGCTGATCAATGTGCCCGTGCCTCAGCTGCGCAGCACGCTGGAAGCGCAGCCGCCATTGGCCGCGCTCAACCAGTTCCTGGCCTCCTCGTACCAGGACCTCGGCGCCGACCTGGTCTACGTCCTGGACGACGCGGGCAACTGCGTGGCTTCCAGCGACGCGGGCACCGCCGACAGCGTGATCGGCCAGCACCTGACCGATCCGTCGTTCTTCCGGCAGACGCGGCTGGATCACGGCGCCCGCCTGTTCGCGGTCGGCAAGGCCACCGGCATCCCGGGCATGTACTTCTCGGCGCCGATCTACGACGGCGAACACTTTCTCGGCGCGGTGGTCGTCAAGCGCAACACGCTGTCGCTGGCCTCCATGGTGGGCCACGAGGGCGCGTTCGTCGTCGACTCGCTCGGCGTGGTGATCATGTCGCAGGATCCGCGCCTGTTGCTGGAGGCACTGGACGGCGCGAAGGTGTTCCAGCTGACCGCGCAGGAGCGCATCGCGCGCTATCGTTCCGATGCCTTGCCCATCCTGCACATCCATCCCTGGGATCCGGTGGATGCGCCGCAGCTGCACCGCATCGACGAGGAGGCCGTGCCGCAGGTGCTGGTGCAGCGCCACATGGAGCGCGAGAAGCTCGACGTCTACGTGGCGCAGCGCGTGCCCGAGGTCGAGAACCTGCTGCGCGAACGCGATTTCAATTTCGCGATGCTGGCGCTGGCCGGCGCCGGCGCGATCGCGCTGATGGCCGCCGGCCTGGGCGGCTGGCGCTCGCGCCGCAGCGTGCTCGACGCGGTCGAGCGCATCGCGCAGGCCAACCGCAAGCTGTCGGTCGAGATCGCCGAGCGCCAGCGCACCGAGTCGCTGCTGCGCGAGTCGCGCGAATACCTGGTCGTGCACGAGGCGCGCCTGCGTGCGCTGCTGCGCAGCCTGCCCGAGCAGGTGTGGATGAAGGACCGCGCCGGTGCCTACCTGGCCGTCAACCTGGAATTCGAACGCTTCCAGGGCATCGCCGAGGCCGACGTCCTGGGCAAGTCCGACACCGACATGGGTTGGGGCAAGGCGGCCTACTACGAAGAGCAGGACCGCGCCACGCTGGCAGCGGCCGAGCCGCAGGTGTTCCACGAGACCGAGCACTCGGCCGAGGGCGGCAGCGAACGCCAGCTGGAGGTCACCAAGACCGCGGTGCGCGACGACCGCGGCGAGGTCATCGGCGTCGTCGGCGTCGCGCGCGACATGACCGAGATCCAGGCGGCCCACCTGGCGCTCAAGAGCAGCGAGGCGCGCTTCCGGGCCACGTTCGAATCGGCCGGCGACGCGATCCTGATCATTCGCCACGCGGTGGTGATCGACTGCAATCGGCGCGCCGCCGAACTGCTGGGCGCGGACGCGCGCGGCGGGCTGCTGGGCCGCTCGACGAACCTGCTCGCGCCGGCCACGCAGCCGAACGGCGAGCCCTCGATGCGGCTGGCCGGCGCGCACCTGAAGGACATCAAGCAAGGCGGCATGAAGACGTTCGAGTGGCGCTGCCGCCGGCTCGACGGCAGCGAGTTCGACGCCGAGATCACGATCAGCCTGTTCCGCCACAACGGCCACAACCTGCTGCAGGCCGTGCTGCGCGACATCAGCGAGCGCCGGCGCATGATCGCCGCGCTGGAGGCCGCCAAGGAGGAGGCCGAGCGCGCCAACCGCAGCAAGAGCGTCTTCCTGGCCAACATGAGCCACGAGATCCGCACGCCGCTCAACGCGGTGCTGGGGTTCACGCAGTTGCTGATGGCCGACCGCAAGCTGCCGGACGAGACGCAGTCGCGCCTGCGCGTGATCCACAGCGCCGGCAACCGCCTGCTGGGGCTGATCAACGACGTGCTGGACCTGGCCAAGATCGAGTCGGGCAGCCTGCAGGTGCTCGCCGCGCCGTTCGACCTGATGCAGGAGCTGGGCGACTTCGACGCGTTGTATGGCACGCATGCCCGGGCCAAGGGCCTGGTGTTGCAGAGCGAGTTGTCGCTGCCGGTGCCCACCGTCGTGGAAGGCGACCGAAGCAAGCTCGGTCAGATCATCACGAACCTGCTCGGCAACGCGCTGAAGTTCACCGAGCATGGCCACATCGGCCTGCACGCCTGGCGTGACGCGGAACATGGCGAACGCATCTGGTTCGAGGTCCACGATACGGGCCCGGGCATCGCGCAGGCGGACCTTGCCGACCTGTTCGTGCCGTTCCGCCAAGGCGCGGCCGGGCAGGAAAAAGGCGGCACCGGCCTGGGCCTGGCGCTTTCGCGCGACCTGGCGCGTGCGATGGGCGGCGATCTCACGGTGGCCAGCACGCCCGGCCACGGCACGCAGGTGCGCTTCTGGCTGCCGCTGCCGACCAGCCGCCAGCCGTCGCCCGGTGCGGCCGTGGGCGCGGGCGCCCAGGTGCTGGATCCGGCGACCCCTTGCCGGGTCCTGATCGTCGAGGATGACCCGCACAGCCGCGACGTGTTGGTCAACCTGCTGCAGGAAGTGGGCTGCACGGTTGTTCAGGCCTTCGACGGCAACGAGGGCCTGGCGCGCTGCCGCGCCGAGCGCTTCGACATCGTCTTCAGCGACATCCGCATGCCGCACATGGACGGCGTCGAGATGATCTCGCGCCTGCGCGCCGATCCGGCCACGGCGTCATTGCCGGTGGTGGCGGTGTCGGCCTCCAGCCTGGAGCACGAGCGCCGCTTCTACATCGACAACGGCTTCCAGGACTTCATCGGCAAGCCCTATCCGTTCCAGGACGTCTACCGCGCGCTGGTGGATCACGCCGGCGTGCGGCTGCGTCCGGCCGTCCCCGAGGATGCCGGCGCCGATGCCGGTCGCCCGGCGCCGCCGGCCAGCGGCGTGCCGCAGCGCGTGCGCGAGCAACTGCGCGCGCTGGCGGCGGCCGCCGCCGGAGGCCAGCTCGGCGCGGTCGGCAGGCTGATGGACGCGATCCCGCCGGAGGCGATCGGCAACCAGCGCTGGCGTGCGTTCGACGACGCGGCCCAGGCCTACGACTTCCAGTTGCTCGAGGAGCGCGTCAACGAACTGGTCGCGGAGCTGGATGCTGCGCACGACTAAGTCGATACCCCGTCACGCGCGCACGAGCAAGGCGTGCGCCATTGCACGAATCTGCGTATAACCACCCAGAGGGTTCACATACATGTGATTACACTCTGGACAGCGCAAGATGCAGTGCCGGGGGCCCGACCCGGACAACGCGGGGGGTGTGGTGGTGACCGCAAGAGTCTCGAAGATCCTGATCGTCGACGATACGCCGCACAACATCGACGTGCTGAGCGCCACGCTGAACGACGAGCACTGCGAACTGATGGCCGCCACCTCCGGCGCCCGCGCTCTCGAACTGGCCAACCGCAGCCGCCCCGAGCTGGTACTGCTGGACGTGATGATGCCCGGCATGGATGGCTTCGAGGTGTGCCGCCGACTGAAGGCCGATCCGGCCACCGCGGACATCCCGGTCATCTTCGTGACCGCGCGCACCGACGACGTCAGCCAGGGCTTCGCGGTCGGCGGCAGCGACTACATCTCCAAGCCGATCAACGCCGACGAGGTGCGGGCGCGCGTGCGCTACCAGCTCGAGCGGCGCCAGTTGATCGAGCAACTGCGCGAGCTCAACCAGAGCCTCGAGGAAAAGGTGCGCGAGCGCACCGCCGAGCTGACGATCGCCAACCGCCACCTGCGCCAGGAGATCAACGAGCGGCGCTACATGCAGGATCGCCTGAACTACCTGGCCACGCACGATTTCGTCACCCGTCTGTACAACCGCGGCGCGCTCGACGCGCATGTATCCGAACTGCTCGCGCGGGTGCAGCGCCAGGAGTGCGACGGCGTCTTCCTGCTGCTGGACATCGACCAGTTCCGCCTCGTCAACGAGACCTGCGGCTGCATCGCCGGCGACGAGCTGCTGCGCCAGTTCGCCGACGTGGTCGCGGGGCTGCTGGACCGCACGGACTTCTTCGCGCGCCTGGGCGGCGACAAGTTCGGCGTCGTCGTCGAGGACTGCGGCCCCGAGGGCGGCCCGGCGCTCGCGCGGCGCATCCTCGACCAGCTCGCGGAGTTCGAATTCCATTGGGAAGAGCGCAGCTTCAGGATGGCCGCGTCGGTGGCCGTCGTGCGCATCGGGCGCGACATCGTCTCGTTCGACCAGCTGATGCTCATCGCCGACGAGGCCGCCTACCTCGCCAAGCGCGAGGGCCGCGGCTCGATCCGCATCCACGACTCGTCGGTGCTCGAAGGGGAGGGCCATCGCGAGTCCGTCAACTGGGCGCTGGTGCTGGTCGACGCCCTCAAGCGCGACGAGTTCCGCGCCTACTTCCAGCGCCTGACGCCGCTGGCCGCGGCGGCGGACGGCAGGGCGCACGGCCTGCATGTCGAGACGCTGATCCGCCTGTGGGATCCGCGCCGCCAGAAGCTCGTGCTGCCGGGCCTGTTCATCGCGCCGGCCGAGCGCTACCACCTGATCGGGGCGCTCGACCGCTGGATGATCCGCGAGGTCGCCAGGCTGCTGGGCGGCATGCCGGACGCGCACGACCGCATCGACCAGGTGGCGATCAACCTGTCGGCGGTGTCGATCCGCGAACCCGGCCTGACGCAATACGTGGCCGACACCTTGAGCGAGTTCGGCGTGCCGGGCCGCATGCTGTGCTTCGAGATCACAGAGACCGAGGCCATCGTGAATCTGCAGAGCGCCGGCGAATTCATGCACACGCTGCATCGCCTGGGCTGCCGCTTCGCGCTCGACGACTTCGGCTCGGGCTTCGCCTCGTTCACCTACATGCGCCAGCTGCCGTTCGACACGATCAAGATCGACGGCATGTTCGTGCGCGACATGGACGTCGACCTCGTGCATGGCGGCATGGTGCGCTCGATGACCGAGATGGCACGCCTGCTCAAGAAGCCGGTCGTCGCCGAATTCGTCGAGACCGAACCGGTGGCCGCGTTGTTGCGCGAACTGGGCGTCGACTGGGCCCAGGGCTTTCTCTATCACGTGCCCGAGCTGCTGACGGCCGAGGCCTTGCGCGCCAGCCTGCCGCCCGCCAACGCTGCAGCTTCCGTGGGCACCGGCTCGTCGGCGTGGTCGGCGCCGGGCCCGGCGTCGGAGTCGCCTCCTGCCGCGCTGGCCTGATCAGGCCCCGGGCAGCAGGTTGGCGATGCCGGCCGCGACATGGCCGGACGGCACGTGGCTGGCCGCGCTCTCGACGTGCCGGGTCTGATCGTCGAAGAAGAAGTCCGGCTCGAACTCGCGCAGGAACTCGCCCTTGGGCAGGCCGCCGAGGAACATGGCCTCGTCCACCTCGATGTTCCATTCCATCAAGGTGCGGATGGCGCGCTCGTGCGCCGGTGCGCTGCGCGCCGTCACCAGCGCGGTGCGCACCTTCATCGCGTCGGTGGCCGAGCGTTGCAGCAGCTGCAGGGCCTGCAGCAGCGGCTTGAACGGGCCCGGCGACAGCGGCGTCGTCGAGTGCGAGGATTCGTGCGCCTGGAAGGCGTCGAGCCCCTGCGCCTGGAACACGCGCTCGGCCTCGTCGGAGAACAGCACGGCGTCGCCGTCGAAGGCGATGCGCACCTCGTTCGGATAGGCGGCGGAGGCCAGCGCGGAATGCGGGAACACGCGCGCGGCCGGCACGCCCGCTTCGAGAGCCGAGCGCACGTCGTCCTCGTTCGTGGACAGGAACAGGTGCGCGCGCAGCGGCCGCAGGTAGCGCCAGGGACTGCGCCCCCGCGTGAAGACACCGCGCTCGATGGGCAGGCCGTAATGCTTGGCGGAGCGGAAGGCGCGCATGCCCGAGACCGGGTCGTTGCGCGACAGGATCACGACCTCGACGCGCGGCGCCGCGTCGCGGAACTGCAGCAGCTTGCGCACCAGGGAGAACGCGACGCCGGGACGCGCCGGCACGTCCAGGCGTTCCAGCTGCACCTGCATGTAGGCGCGGTCGTCATGGCCTTCGAACACGCGGTTCTCCTCTTCGAAGTCGAACAGGGCGCGCGAGGAGATGGCGACGACGAGGCGTCCGTCGAGGGTGGTGGGCATGGGCTCATGATAGGCCGGTCGCAGCTCACCCGGTGAGCCAACGCGGTTGGAGGAACCGGCGCTGCCGCTGGCCTGGCTCAAGAGAAGTTCAAGGGAGCGGCGGATCCGGCTCTGCCGGGCCGCTCGCGGCCGGCCCCTCGGGGGCAGCGAGCGCCAGCGAGCGTGGGGCTGTCAATGTGTGAAGCCGATCTTCGCGCGCCGTGCATTGCCCGCGGGCAGGTCATCGACACGGATTGCATCCGCCGACGCCAGCCGCGCATTGCCGAAGCCCGTCATCAGCGCGCGCCGCATCTCGCGCGGTGCGAGTTCGGCCAGGCGATCGAGCACCTCGGCGCGCGGCTCGGGTTCGAAGCGCTGGCCCCAGTCGTGGTCGGCGCGGATCTCGGCGTACAGGCGCTGGGCGATCGCACGCGCGGCCGCGTGGTCGGGCGCCTGCACCTGGTAGACGTTCATGCGGTTGAGGATTGGATCGGGGATCGCACGCTCGTCATTGGCGGTGGCGACCCAGATCACCTGGCTGGCGTCGATCGGCACCTCCGCGAATTCGTCCGTGAAGGCTTCGGCCGTGTCGTGTTCCATCAAGCTGTACAGCGCGCCCAGCGGATCGTAGGCATGCTCGCCGCGCGCCTTGTCGATCTCGTCGACCACCATCACCGGGTTCGCGTACTCGCCGTCGACCAGCGTCTCGAACACCTTGCCGGGGCGCGCGCCCTTCCACTGGCTGGACGCGCCGCTCAGCACCCAGCCCGCGGTCAGCGAACTCATCGAGATGAAACCCATGCCGGTGCCCAGCAGCTCGGCGATCTCGCGCGCGAAGTGGGTCTTGCCGACGCCGGGCGGCCCGAGCAGCAGGATGGGCATGATCTCCAGGGCGTCGCGGCTGTCCTGGCACAGCGCGATCTGGCGCTTGACGTCGTCGAGCGCCTCGTGGAAGTTGGGCAGCTCGTCGTACAGGTGATCCATCGCCGGCAGTCCCGCCGGCTTGACCTGGAAGCGCTCGGCCCCCTTTTCGAGCATCCGCTCGTAGGTGCTGCGCAGGTGCTCGTGTTCCTGTTGCTGCTGGAGCCTGGCCAGGCGCTGCGTCACGGCGTCGAGCCGGTAGAGCGATCGCATGCGTGCGATCGGGATCCGCGGGGCGCGGGCCTCGGTGGACGTGTCGTTCGCAGCAGCCAAGATGACCTCCAACGTGGAATCGAGAGCGGTCCGACCCATTAAAGCGCAGCCCTGCACCTGCAACGCGCGGAACAGGGGCGATTGCCGCTCCTTGTTCACGATTAAGCAATCGATGTGCCGTCCAGTCCAGCTGGAGAGCGTGACGTGCTTCACGCCGGCCCATGTGCCGGGGGGCGACGCGCATCCGGATGGCGTGTCTGCGCGTATTCCCCATGTCGGCAGGCCGATTCAGGCGCCGAACCTCGAGCCCATGCAACTGCACCGCCCCTTCCTCGCGAAAGGCCTCCCTATCCCGGCGGCGCGCATCGACGTCGACCGGCTTGCGAAGAAGCTCGCACCCGCGGCAAACTCGGGCGCGCCGTCCTCGCGTGCAGGCCCAACCAGGAATCTCCTTCGTGAAAGTGATCCCGTCATGACCGTGCCCGCACTGAAAAGCGCGGACGAACTCGAAACGCGCCTGGCCGACTGGCTCGCGCGCTGCGCGCTCGGCGACCGCCAGGCGTTCCGCCAGCTGTACGAGGCCACGTCGGCGCGCCTGCTGGGCGTGATCGCGCAGCTGGTGGGGCGCGGCGCGCTCGCGGAAGACCTGTTGCAGGACGTCTACGTGCGCATCTGGAAGGCGGCCGGCCAGTACCGCGCCGGCGCGGGCTCGCCGATGGCGTGGATGGCGGCCACGGCGCGCTACCGCGCCATCGACCACCTGCGCTCGCGCGGGTCGCGCCCCGAAGTGGCGGTCGCCGACTTGCCGGCGCATGCCGGCTCGCAGGACGGCGACGACGACCCGACGCATCGCATGCCCGATCCCGGCCCCGGCCCGGCGACGCGCTTCGAGGCACGTTCCGAAGCCGAGGCCGTGCGGGGTTGCCTGGGCACGCTGCAGGGCACGCAGCAGCAGTCGCTGTCGCTGGCGTACTACCAGGGCCTGTCGCACGGCGAGATCGCCGCGCACCTGGGCGCGCCGCTCGGTTCGGTCAAGACCTGGGTGCGGCGCGGCCTGATCGCACTGAAGGCCTGTCTCGAAGGCTGCGGCTGGTCGGGAGCGGCGTCATGAACGTCTTTCGCGGAGAACTGCCCGATCGATTGGCGGCCGAATACGTGCTGGGCACGCTCAACGGCGGCGCGCGGCGTCGCTTCGATGCGTTGTTGCCGGCACATCCGGCGCTGCGCGAGGCGGTGGCCGGCTGGGAAAAGCGCCTGCTGCCGATGGCCTTGAAGGCCGAGCCCGTGCAGCCGCCGGCGCGCGTCTGGTCCGCCATCGAAGACAAGCTGGGTTGGACGCCGCCCGCCAGGTCCTCGTCGTTGCGCCTGCGCTTCTGGCAGGCCTTCGCCACGCTGGCCACGGTGGCGGCGGTGGTGTTGGGCACCAGCCTGCGTCCCGTGCCCACCGGGGCGCCGATGATCGTGGTGCTGCACGCCACCCAGGGCAGCGAGACGCTGGTCGCGGGCCTGAGCCCGGATCGCCGGCAGTTGTCGATCCAGCCGCTGCAAAAGGTCGCATTGACGCCGGATCGATCGCTCGAACTGTGGGCGCTCAAGAAGGACGGCCCGCCAGCCTCGCTGGGGCTGATCGCAGCCGACAAGCTCACCGCGGTCAACCAGCGCGCGCTGCCCAGGGACACCAAGGGGCTGGCGGTGTCGCTCGAGCCGCTGGGCGGTTCGCCCACCGGCGCGCCGACGGGGCCGGTGCTGTTCGTGGGTGATCTGACGCTCTGAGGCTTCCATCGCGCCACGAGCCAGGTAGATACCGTCTTGAACGTCAAGTCTTGACCAGCCAGTCGGCGCGATAGGGCTGCCCGGAACGAACGACGCCGAAGCATAGACGAGCGAGCATGTGCATGGCTGCACCGAGCGCGCTCGTCTTGGCCTTGCCCTTGTTCAGCAGCCGGTTGTATAGGGCCTGGACATGCGGGTTGCGGCGGGTGGCGACG
>Ga0209759_1000847_pt1 | contig 23854 bp, 22 predicted proteins | sample AraplaCL_Col_mMS_FD_184261 | JGI IMG/M metagenome (GOLD analysis project Ga0209759, IMG submission 184261) | Arabidopsis root microbial communities from the University of North Carolina, USA - plate scrape CL_Col_mMS (SPAdes) (version 2) | ecosystem: Host-associated > Plants > Roots >...
TGGTCTTGGAAGCGACTTCCTTGACCATCTGCGCGCCCATGTTCTGGAGCTTGTCCTTCAGCTCGATTTCCTTGGCCACGGACACGCCGTCCTTGGTGACCGTGGGGGCGCCGAACGAGCGCTCGAGAACGACGTTGCGACCCTTGGGGCCCAGCGTGACCTTGACCGCGTTGGCCAGGACGTTGACGCCCTCGACCATGCGAGCGCGTGCGTCGGAACCAAAAATGACGTCTTTAGCTGCCATGAGATGTTTCTCCGGAATTCAATGTTGGGGTGATCAGGGCGGCCGCGTCTTTCAGCGGCCGGGGCATCGCCACCTGGCCAGCGACGGGGCCGGCCAGCCTGGGGCGCGAAGCGCAGGCTTCGCGCGGAGTGCTTACTTCTCGACGACGGCGAAGAGGTCTTCTTCGCGCATCACGAGCAGTTCGTCGCCGTCGACCTTGACGGTCTGGCCGCTGTACTTGCCGAACAGCACGCGATCGCCGACCTTGACGTTCAGGGCAACGAAGTCGCCCTTGTCATTGCGCTTGCCCGGGCCCACGGCCAGGACTTCGCCCTGATCAGGCTTCTCGGCGGCGGCGTCGGGGATGACGATGCCAGAGGCCGTCTTGGTTTCTTGTTCCAGGCGCTTGACGACAACACGGTCGTGCAACGGACGAAGCTTCATTTCATCTCCTTCAATGCGTTTCGCAGTAAGACTCGCGGCAGGCAACTCAACAGTGAGCCTACTCGCGAAGATCTGGCAAGTGCTCCGGCGGCCCACGCCACCATCGCTAGCACTCGCGGCTGTTGAGTGCTAGCAAGCATTATAGGGACCTCGTGTGGCGATTCAAGAGTGGGTCGAAACGAGCCAGCACGCGCGGTGACGTTCACCGCGCCCCAGAAGATCGTCCAGGTCAGCGTGGCCGCTTGAGAAACGCTGCGGCCAGGGGGAAGCAGAGCGATGAAGCTCTGGTGCAGCGGCGTGAACCCCCAGTGCCAGGTCGAAGCCAGGCAGCACGCCGTGGCGCTTCAGCAGGAGGCGCGAGAACCTCGTTTCACCTGGAGGATCTGGTCGTAGGTGGCGCCGTCGTCGAAGTGATCCTTCTGCGCCTTGCTCCAGCCCCCGAACACCTCGTCGACGGTGAAGAGATTCAGCTTTGGAAAGTCGTTTGCGTATTTTTGCAGGACGGCGGCGGACCGCGGCCGCAGCTGGTGCTTCGCGGCGATCTCCTGCGCCTCGTCGGACCACAGGTACCTCAAGAAGCCTTCGGCCTGCCTGCGCGTGCCCTTCTTGTCCACGACCTTGTCGATCACCGCGGCAGGGTTCTCGGCGAGGACGCTCCAGCGCGGGTAGACCACGTCAAAGTCACCGCCGAACTCGGCCTTGATCAGGTTGACCTCGCTCTCGAACGTGGCCAGCGCATCGCCGATGCCGCGCTGCGCGAAGCTCGTCGTCGCGGCCCGGCCGCCGCCATCGAATACCGGCACGTTGGCGAAGATCTTCCGCACCAGATCCTTTGCCTGTGCCGAGGTGCCTCCGGACTTGATCACCGAGCCCCAAGCTGCGACGTAGGTGTAGCGGCCGTTGCCGGTGATCTTCGGATTGGGGATGACGACGCTGACGCCTGGCTTGGCGAGGTCGACCCAGTCCCTGATGCCCTTCGGGTTGCCCTTGCGCACCAGGATCACGGTGGTTGACGTCGTGGGCGCGCTGTTGTCCGGCAGCCGCCGGGCCCAGTCGGTGGGCAGCAGCTTGCCCCTCTCCGCGATCGCGTCGATGTCGCTGGCCTGGTTCATCGTCACGACATCGGCCTCCAGGCCGTCGATCACCGCGCGCGCCTGCTTGCTCGAGCCGCCATGCGACTGGTGGACGACGAGGTCCTCGCCTGTCGTCGCCTTCCAGTGCCTGATGAAGGCGGCGTCGTAGTCCTTGTAGAACTCGCGTGCGACGTCGTAGCTGACGTTCAGCAGCGCGGGCGGCGCGGCGAACACCGGGGCGGCGAATGCGGTCGCGCCCAAGGCGACGATCAGGCGCCGTCGCGTGAGAAGGCAGAAGCTCATGCCGCCATCCTAGGGACGGCGGCACCACCGACTAACGACGGAATCGTTCGATGCTCATGCAAAGAGCGCCGTTGGCTCCCCGACGGGACGCATGACTCCGCCGCCACTGGCGCGCTACATGGCGAACGACCACTCCGGCGGTCTGGCGAGGTGCGGCCGATTCACGCGCGCCAGCCGCTGGCGCGTCGCGGTGACCCAGCGCTTGGCCAACGGGAGCGGACCGAAACCGGATTCGGCGTTGATGTGGCCGGCATCTCCCAGCGTCAGCCAGTGGCTGCCCCAACGTGCCGCCCAGCGGCGCGTGCTGTCCGCATGCATCCAGGGGTCGCTGTCGCTGGCCACCAGCGTGCTCGGCACGCCCAGCGGCCGGTGCGGCAGCAGAGAGGTGACGCCGAACTTCTCCGGTTCTGCGGGCGCGACCAGCAACGCCGCGGCGATCGGCGACTCGGGCGCGAGCGCAAGGTGGCGTGCCAGGGCCAGGCAACCGAAGCTGTGCGCCACGGCGATCCAGCGCTGGGCCTCGCCGGCCTGGTCAAGCACCGCGGCGATGCGCGCCGCCCAGCGGTCGAGGTGCGGGTCACCGAAATCGCGCTGCCGTACGCGCAGCGAGTCGCGAAACTGGCCCTGAAGCCAGCTCTGCCAATGCGCCGGGCCGCTGTCGTGAAGGCCAGGCACGATGAGCAAGCGGACGTCCCTCATCGTGCGACCAGCGACACATCGGTGGCCTCGACCCGCGCGATCACCTGCTTGCCCGGCGCCAGCTCGAGCGCCGTACCCGAGCGCGTCGTGATCAGGGATGCTCATGGACGGACTCCTGCTGTGACGTCGGGCCCAAAGGTACTGGCGGCACGCCGATGGGAGAACGAACGAATGCGATGCTGCAAATGCAGGGCGCAATCACCCCGCGGCGGATCCAATCGACCTTGCATCCAAATGCGCTTCGCGATGATCGTTGCATGAATCATTTCGTTCAACGATCGGATCCCGGCCCCTATCGTCCATGACCTGTCATGACAAGTCATGAAGCATGAAACGACTCCACCAAGCCGCTGCCGAACCCTCGGGACGCACCATCGACACGCGTCCCGCCACGCTCTATGGACGCATCCGCGAGGAGCTGCGCGAACTGATCCTCAGCGGCGAGTGGCAGCCCAACGATGCGGTGCCGTCGGAACGCGAATTGATGGCGCAGTATGGTGTCAGCCGCATCACCGTGCGCCAGGCGCTCGGAGACCTGCAGAAGGAGAGCCTGATCTTCAAGCTCGCCGGCAAGGGCGCCTTCGTCGCGCAGGCACGTCCATTCCAGGAACTCGGACGCCTCCAGGGCTTTGCCGAGGCGATGGCGCCTCGTGGCCACGAGACATGGAACCGCGTGCTTGCCATCCAGCATGAGGCGGCTTCCGCGCTGGTGGCATCGCGACTCGGCCTGACCGCCGGTGCGGCCGTCACGCGCATCGAGCGCGTGCGCCATCTGGATCGCGAGCCCGTATCCCTCGACATCACCTGGGTGCCGCGCCACGTCGGCGAGCGCGTGGCCAATGCGGATCTCGCCATGCGCGACATCTTCCTGATCATCGAGAACGAGTGCGCCACGCCGCTGGGCCATGCCGACCTCGTCATCGACGCTGGCCTGGCCGATGCGCGCCAGGCTGCAGCGCTCGGGACCGCGATCGGCGAGCCCCTGCTGCGCATCGAGCGCCTGACCCACGACGCGGTCGGCCGCCCGATCGACTACGAACACCTGTACTGCCGCTCGGACAACTTCCAGTTCCGGCTGCGCATCGAGCGGCGCTGAAACCCAAGGGAACACGATGGAAACCTTCACCCACGACGTCGACGTGCTGGTCATCGGCGGCGGCACCGCCGGGCCGATGGCCGCCGTCAAGGCCAAGCAGGCCGACCCGAACCTGCGCGTGCTGCTGCTGGAGAAAGCCAACGTCAAGCGCAGCGGCGCGATCTCGATGGGCATGGACGGCCTGAACAACGCCGTGGTGCCCGGCTTCGCCACACCTGAGCAGTATGTGCGCGAGATCACCATCGCCAACGACGGCATCGTCAACCAGAAGACGCTGATGGCCTACGCGCGCAACAGCTTCGGCATGATCGAGGAGCTGGACCGCTGGGGCGTCAAGTTCGAGAAGGACGAGACCGGCGACTACGCGATGCGCAAGGTTCACCATCTGGGCACCTACGTGCTGCCGATGCCCGAGGGCCACGACATCAAGAAAGTGCTGTACCGGCAGCTCAAGCGCGCGCGGGTCGAGATCACCAATCGCCTCGTCGCCACCCGGCTGTTGACCGACGACGACGGCCGCATTGCGGGCGCGATGGCCTTCGACTGCCGCACCGCCGACTTCCACGTGGTTCGCGCCAAGTCCGTCGTGCTGTGCACCGGCGCGGCGGGCCGGCTGGGCCTGCCGGCGTCGGGCTACTTGTTTGGCACCTACGAGAACCCGACCAACGCCGGCGATGGCTACAGCATGGCGTATCACGCCGGCGCGGAGCTGTCGGGCATCGAGTGCTTCCAGGTCAACCCGCTGATCAAGGACTACAACGGCCCGGCTTGCGCCTACGTCACCGGCCCATTCGGTGGCTACACCACCAATGCGCGCGGCGAACGCTTCATCGAATGCGACTACTGGTCGGGCCAGATGATGTGGGAGTTCCAGCAGGAGCTGCAGGGTGGCAACGGCCCGGTGTTCCTCAAGCTCGACCACCTGGCAGAGGAGACGATCGCGCAGATCGAGACCATCCTGCACACCAATGAGCGCCCCAGCCGCGGCCGCTTCCACGCGGGACGAGGCACGGACTACCGCGAGCGCATGGTGGAGATGCACATCTCCGAGATCGGACTGTGCAGCGGGCACTCGGCCTCGGGCGTGTGGGTCGACGAGCACGCCCGCACAACCGTGCCGGGCCTGCACGCCGCGGGCGACCTCGCCTGCGTTCCGCACAACTACATGCTGGGCGCGTTCGTCTACGGGCGCCTTGCCGGCGAGAGCAGCGCGCGGTACTGCGCGGAGCACGACTTCGCTTCGGTGGATGCCGGTCAAGTCGAGCGCGAGCGTGCTCGCGTGTGGGCGCCGCTGCAGCGTGAGCGAGGGCTGCCGCCCAACCAGGTCGAATACAAGCTGCGCCGCATGGTCAACGACTATCTGCAGCCGCCCAAGGTCACGCGCAAGATGGAGATCGGGCTGGAGCGCTTCGAGCAGATCCGCGAGGATCTCGCGCACCTGCAGGCGCGCGACCCGCACCAGTTGATGCGCGCGATGGAAGTGCACTTCATCCGCGACTGCGCGGAGATGGCGGCCCGCGCCTCGCTGTTCCGAACCGAGAGCCGCTGGGGCCTGTACCACGCGCGCGTCGACTTTCCGGAGCGCGACGACGCGCAGTGGCTCTGCCACGCGCAACTGCGCAAGGGGGAGGGCGGCGTGATGACCAGCTTCAAGCGCTCGATCGAGCCCTACATCGTGCCCGTGGCCGACGTCGAGCGCACCAGTTACCAGCGCCTGCGCATTCCCGTGGCGCGTGCCGGCAGTGACGCCGCACCAGCGCTCGCCTGAACCCCTCCACAGAAAGCCTACGCATGCATTCCTTCGCCCCGACTGCCTTGCATCCTGCCAGCGTCCCCGTCAGCGTCGATCCCGACAAGTGCATCGCGCACAAGGGCTGCACCGTCTGCGTGGACGTGTGCCCACTGGATGTGCTGGCGATCGACTTCGTCAAGGGCAGCGCCTACATGAAGTACGACGAATGCTGGTACTGCATGCCCTGCGAAAAGGACTGTCCCACCGGCGCCGTCCACGTCGACATCCCCTACCTGATCCGCTGAACCTTCTCAGGAGACCTCTCGTGAAGAGACCTTTTTCGATCGCCGGCGCGCTGCTGGCCGCGGCCCTCGGTTTCGCGCCGGCCACCTTCGCCAGCGAGACCATCCGCGTGGCCATCGGCACGCAGGACACCACGATCAACTGCGCCACCGGCGGGCTGCTGGTGCGCGAACTTCATCTGCTCGAGAAGTACCTGCCCCGCGACGGCAAGTACAAGGACGCGCAGTACGACATCCAGTGGCACAACTTCACCTCAGGGGCGCCGCTGACCAACGAGATGGTGGCCGACAAGCTGGACTTCGGCGCGATGGCCGACTTTCCGGGCTCGCTCAACGGCGCGGCCTTTCTCAAAGCCGGCAAGAAGAGCCTGTTCCTGTCGGTGCTGTCGGGATCGACCATCGGCAGCGGCAACGGCATCGTCGTTCCGGTGAACTCGCCGGTGCAGTCGCTCGCCGACCTCAAGGGCAAGCAGATCTCGGTGCCGTTCGCCTCGACGTCGCACGGCATGCTGCTGCGCGCGATCAAGGCACAGGGCTGGGATCCGGAGCATGACGTCACCATCCTCACCCAGGCACCCGAAGTCGCCGGCTCGGCATTGCAGGCCGGCAAGATCGACGCGCATGCCGACTTCGTGCCCTTTGCCGACCTGTTTCCGTACAAGGGATTCGCCCGCAAGATCTACGACGGTGCGCAGGCCGACGCGCCCACCTTCCACGGCACGCTGGTAAGCGCCGAGTATGCGAAGAAGTACCCTGAGATCGTCGTCGCCTACCTGCGCGCGGTGATCGAGGCGAACCGGCTGTTCGACGCCGAGCCGTTGAAGTACAGCGAGCTCGTCGCCAAGGTCACCGGCATCGACGCCGAGGTGGTCTACCTGTTCGGTGGTCCGCTGGGGCTGCAGACGCGCGACCTCAGCTGGAAGCGGGAGTACCGCCAGGCGCTGGCCACGGCCATCGACACGCTGCGTCTGCTCAGGCGTCACGACTCTGCGCTCACGGCCGACACCTTCATCGACGACTCCTACCTGCGCGCGGCATTCAAGGCCGAGGGCCTGGACTACGACGCGCAGCTGAAGAACTACGCGCGCCTGCCGCTGAAGGCCAACGATGCGCTGACCGGCAAGCCCATTGCGGACGAGAGCCGGGCTGCGCAGGTCTGGGTGGCCGGCGAGTCCCGCGTGCGCAGTTATGCATCGCCCGAGAACGCGTTCGCCGATGCGAAAAAGGTCGAGGCCGCGGGAGGCAAGGTGCGCGTCGTCTACGCGCAGGATCGCGAGTTGGGTCTCAAGCTGCTGGCCAACCAGGCCTGGTTCGCGGCGGACGACAAGGGGCGCCTCAGCGCCTTCCTGCTCAAGGATGAAGCGACGCGCTGGGCGCGCGACAACCATGCCCAGGTGCTGGACTTCGCCGCCGCGCGCGGCCTTGCCGCGACGCACGTCGCTTCGGCGCGCTGAGGCGGCGGCCGCCATGAGCGCCGTGCTCGCCTCCGACCTGGCTGCATCCGCACCGCGACCCCGTCAGGGCAGCGCGTTGCGCCGGCGCGCCGCAGCCTGGCTGGCCCAAGGCGCGGCCATCGTCGCCTTCATCGCCCTGTGGCACGCGGCGGCGGCGACGCACGCCCGTCTGGGCATCGTCAGCTTCGAAAACGTGCCGACGCCGCTCGCGGCGCTGGAAGCCGGGCGCGACCTCGTGGACAGCGGCAAGCTCGGGCGTCATCTGGGCTTCAGCCTGTGGCGCGTCGGTGCCGGCTTTCTGTCGGCGGCCGCGCTCGGCGTCACCCTGGGGTTGGCGATCGGCCGCTTCCACGCGGCGCGGCGCGCGCTGCTGCCGCCGCTGGAGCTCCTGCGGCCGATTCCAGCCGTCGCCTGGATCCCGCTGGCCATCCTGATGTTCCCGTCGACCGAGCTGTCGATGGTGTTCATCACGTTCGTGGGCGCGTTGTTCCCGGTGCTGCTCAACACCATCCACGGCGTGGAAGGCGTCGACCGGCGCCTGGTCGCCTCGGCGCGCAGCCTGGGCGCCGGGCGCTGGGCCATGTTCGCGCAGGTCATCCTGCCGGCCGCCGCGCCCAGCATCGCCACGGGAATGGCGATCGGCATGGGCACCTGCTGGTTCTGCCTTGTCTCGGCCGAGATGATCTCCGGGCAGTTCGGCATCGGCTACTACACATGGGAGTCCTACACCTTGCAGAACTATGGCGGCATCGTCGTGGGCATGCTCGTGATCGGTCTGCTGGGGATGGGCTGCAGCGCGCTGATCCGTGGCGCCGCGCGGATCGCGATGCCCTGGGCCCGGACGGAGACTGCGCGATGACCGCGACCCTCGGCCGCATCGACATCGAGCATGTGCACATGGAGGTCGGCGAAGGCGCCGGCCGCTTCGAGGCGCTGCACGACGTGAGCCTGCGCCTCGAGCCCGGCGAGTTCGTGTGCCTGCTCGGGCCCTCGGGTTGCGGAAAGTCCACGCTGCTGGGCGCGCTGGCAGGCCATCTGGCCCCCGCGCGCGGCACGGTGCGCGTGGAGTGCATGGCCGTCGACGGCCCCGACCCGCGGCGCGGGCTCGTGTTCCAGCAGCACACGCTCTTTCCCTGGCTGCGTGTCATCGACAACGTGGCCTTCGGTCTCAAGATGAAGGGCGTCGGGCGTGCGTCGCGGCACGCTCGAGCGCATGCGCTGCTCGAAAGCGTGGGCCTGGCCGGCTTCGAGATGCGGTGGCCGTCGCAGCTGTCGGGCGGCATGCAGCAGCGCGTCGAGATCGCCCGTGTCCTGATCAACGAGCCGCACGTGCTGTTGATGGACGAGCCCTTCGGCGCGCTGGACGCCCTCACACGGTCCCGCATGCAGCAGCTCCTGCTGGAAGTGTGGGAGCGCTTCCGTACCACCGTCGTCTTCGTCACGCACGACATCGACGAGGCCTTGTTCCTTGCCGACCGGCTGCTGGTGATGAGCGCGCGCCCCGGCCGCATCGTCGAGGATCGGCGCCTGGACTTCGCCCGCCCACGCGAGGCGACCCTGGTGACCTCCCACGAGTTCGTCGCGCTCAAGCGCCATTGCCTGCAGCTGCTCCATGGCGGCGAGGTCGACACCCCGCTGCCGCGCATGACGCCGCTCGGCCCACCGATCGCCACTTCTTGAAAGCACCCCTCGACCGATGAGCTCAGACCTCGTGAACGACCCCCGCCTGGCCAGTGGCGACCCCGGCGTGCGCCGCATCGCCGTCCTGGATATCGCCGATGCCGAGGACGACGGCGATCTGCCCGTCCTCGTCACCGCGCTGCTGCAGGACGCGGCCGGGTCCGTGCGTGCCGAGGCGGCGCGCGCGCTGGGCGGTTGGGGCCATCCGCTGGCCGTCGATGCGCTCGCGCAGGCGCTGCTGGACGCGGATGCCGACGTGCGCGCGAACGCCGCGGCGGCCATCGCACAGCTCAAGGACCCGGCCGCCGGCGAGGGCCTGCTTCCGTGGGCCTTGCACGACGACCCCGCTGTGCGCGCCGCTGCGCTGCGCGGGCTCAAGGAACTGCGCATCCCTGCTGCGGTGGCGCCTGCGCGGGCGGCGCTCGATCATCGCGACGCGAGCGTGCGGCGCGAGGCGGTGGGCGTGCTGGGCTGGTTGAAGGCGGCCGACGCGCTGCCTGCGATCGCCCGGCTCGCGACAACCGACCCCGACGCCGAGGTGCGTCGGGTGGCCACAGGCGCGTTGGGCTTGTCCTCGGAGGATGGCCACGCCGTGGCACTGCCCGCGCTTCTGGCCGCGCTGCGCGACCTGCAGTGGCCGATCCGCGAGGAGGCCGCCACGACCCTGGCCAAGCTGGCGCCGCCGCAGGCGCGTGAGGCCTTGCTCGCTGCCATGAGCGACGACGCCTGGCAGGTACGCCTGCGCGCCGCGCGCGCGCTCGGGCGCCTGCGCGATCCGGCCGCCGTGCCGGCGCTTGTCGAGGCGCTGTCACACCGCATGGGCAATCTCCGCAAGGAGGCCGCGATCGCCCTCGGCGAAATCGGCGCGGCCGAGGCGCGGCCAGCGCTCGAGCTCGCGGCGACCGATCCCGATCCCGAGGTGCGCAAGACTTCCCGGCTCGCGCTCGGCCGCCTGGCGTCGGATGCATCAGCCTCCGCTGCATGAGCGCCCCCGAGTTGCCACTCTCGGTCGACGTCGCCGCCGATCGGCTGACGTTGCACTGGCCGGATGGCCCCTCGACGTTGCCGGCAGCAGGGTTGCGCGCCCTCTGCCGCTGCGCCGACTGCCAGGCCACTCGACTGCGAGGAACCGCCACGAGCCCCACTGGCGCGGCGGCCACGCTGGTCGACGCATCGGCCGTCGGCCATTACGCGCTTCAGCTGCGATTCGCCGACGGCCACGATCGCGGCATCTTTCCGTGGGCCGCTCTGCGGGCGCTGCACGCCGCCGCCACCGACGGCGGTTGATCAGTTCGCTGGCCGACGTCCATTTGCAGCGGCGCCGCCTCGGGCCCGGCGGAAATACGCAGTCCGCAGCAACACCATCGCGTCCTGCGCGTCGACGGCGCACGTCGGGCTGGTCGTCGAATACACATAGGGCCGGCCCGCAGCCGCCCCCGCACGGTGACACCTGCGCCGCCGACATGGCGCAGCGCCTGCGTCGCCCCGGCTCGCTGAGTCGACTCCAGCCGTCCGTGCCGCGGTGGGCGCAGTAGAGGGTGACGCCGAAGGCGGCCTGTGGGCTGGTGCCTCCTTCGCCCTCGCAACTACGGGCGCGGCGAAAGTGACAAGATCATTTGGCCAGGAGCCAGTCGACGACGGCGCGCGCGTCCTCGTCCGAGAGCTTCGTGTCGGGCCTCATCACCATGACGCCCCATTTGCCTCGACTTCCGCCCTTGATGCCTTGCAGAAGGACGTTCTGCGCGTCGGGCTTGCCCTGGTAGCGCGCGGAGATCCTCGCGAACGACGGGCCGATCATCGGCTCTCCCGGAGAGTGACAGGCCATGCAACCGTTCTCGGCCGCGATCGTCTTGCCGTCGGCGGCGACCGCCCCGGTGGTTGCCGCGATGAGCGCGACGAAGAGGGGAAGAGAGTTCGCTTTCATTGAATGGTTCCTTGATGGTCGCTGGGGCGCGCGGCTCAGGCCGCGAGCACGGGGTAGTGAGGTGATGAATGCGCTGGCGCGCCGCCACGCCGGCGGGGCGCGCCGTTGACCGCGGGTCACCTGATGCGGACGACGACCTTTCCCTTGGCGCGTCCCTGCGCCAGGTAGGCCAGGGCCTCCTTGGCCTGCTCGAAGGGGAACACCTTGTCGATCACCGGCCGGATGCGTTGGGACTCGAGCAGCTCGCCGATCTCGCCGAGTTGCTTCCCATCGGGACGCACGAACAGGAACGAGTAGCCGACGTCCCGCCTTGCTGCGAGGCGCCGGATCTTGCGGCTCATCAATCCGAACACGAACCGCAGGATGAAGTTCAAGCCCTTGGTGCGCGCAAACGCTGCGTCCAGCGGGCCGACGAGCGAGACGATCCTGGCGCCCGGATCGAGGATGCCGACGGATTTCTCGATGACGTCTCCGCGGACCGTGCCGAGCACGGCGTCATAGCCGCGCAGCACGTTCTCGAATTCCTGCCTCTTGTAGTCGACGACCTCGTCGGCGCCGAGCTGGCGGACCAGTTCGACGTTGCCCGTGCTGACGGTGGTGCCCACCTTGGCGCCAAGGTGGTGGGCCAGCTGGATCGCGAACGTCCCGATGCCGCCGGAGCCCGCCGGGATGAACACCTTCTGGCCGCGACGCAGGCCGGCGCGCTCCTTCAGCGCCTGCCACGAGGTGAGGCCGACCATCGGGATCGACGCGGCCTGCACGAAGTCCAGGTTGCGCGGCTTCGCAGCGGCGGCGCTTTCCGGCACCGCCGCGAACTCGGCCAGCGATCCCTTGCCGAGGTCGAACAGGCTGGCAAAGACTTCGTCGCCAGGCTTGAAGCGGGTGACGCGGCTGCCCACCTCGACCACCACGCCCGCCAGGTCGCTGCCCAGCGTCGCGGGCAACTCGAAGTGCAGGACGGGTTTGAACGTTCCCGCCGGCACCACGTTGTCGATGGGGTTCAGCCCCGCGGCATGGACCTGCACCAGCATTTCGTCCGCCTTCAGCGAGGGCCGCGCAGTCTCGGCGAAGCCGATGTCCGGCGACTTGCCGTAGCGCTTGAACGTGAGTGCCTTCATGTCTTTCCCTTTGTTCAGGACGCGGTGCGGTTGCAGGGCGAGACGACCCTGGCGGGCTGCAGATGGGCCGTCAGTCCCTGGAACCACGTCACTTCGCGGAAGTCCCCGCTGACGGTCAGGTGCTTGCTGGGGATCAGCCTTGCGAGCGATAGCGTTCGGCCACCTGGGACTGGCGGATGTCCGAGAGCAGGCCCTGGCGAGCGGCCTCCAGCGCGTCCCAGCGACCGGCGGCCTGCAATGGCGGGATCGTGACCAGTTCGCGCCGGTCGAAGCCGACGAGGGCGGCGTCGACCAGGTCGCCCACTTCCATCACGTCGGGAAGTGAATCGATGTCGATTCCGGCGCGCTCCCAGATCTCCGTGCGGGTCGCCGCGGGCAGCACCGCTTGCACGTGGACGCCCTTGGACGAGAGCTCCAGGTTCAGGCCCTGAGACAGGAACAGGACGAACGCCTTGGTCGCCCCGTAGATCGTCATGCCGAATTCGGGTGCGAAGCCAACGACCGAACCGATGTTGACGATGGAGCCCGAGCCGGATTGCGCAAGGCGCGGCGCAACGGCGGCGGCGAGCCGCGTCAGCGCGGTGATGTTCAGGGCGATCAGGCGGTCGACGCCGTCGGCGTCCTGCTGCAGGAAGCCGCCCGATTGCGCCATGCCGGCGTTGTTGATGAGGACGCCGATACGCGCATCGTCGCGCAGCCGGGCCTCCACCGCGGCCAGGTCGGCTTGTTGCGTCAGGTCGGCCGGCAGCAGGTCGACTGCGACGTGGTGCCGGGTGCGAAGGCGCGTGGCGAGCGCCTCCAGCCGCGCTCTGTCGCGGGCGACCAGCACCAGGTCGTGGCCGCGCTGCGCGAAGCGCTCGGCGTAGGTGGCGCCGATGCCCGAGGAGGCACCCGTGATGAGGACGGTAGGGAGAGTGGACATGATTCGATTTCCTGCTGGAAAGGGGGCCGCAAGCGCGGGCGCGATTCGTCGAATTTCCTGCTGCCCGAGTCCTGGAGCCGAGGGTGGAAAACCGTCGATGGCTCAATGATGACGACCATAATCAAACGTGTCAAGTGTTGGATGATGATCGACATCAATGTATAGTGGGCTTGTTCTGGCATGAACTCACGGTTGTCGACATGAAGGTCACCAAGGCACAGGCTCAAGCGAACCGGGCGCATGTCGTCGAGACGGCGTCCACGCTGTTTCGCGAACATGGCTACGACGGGGTCGGCGTGGCCGACCTGATGGCGGCCGCCGGGTTCACCCACGGCGGCTTCTACAAGCAGTTCGGATCCAAGGCCGACCTGATCGCGGAATCGACAGCCTGCGGCATCGCGCAGACGCTCGCGATGAGCGAAGGCGTCGGCCCGGCGGAATTCTTGCAGCAGTACCTCTCGCGAGAGCACCGGGACGCGCGGGCGACCGGCTGCACGATGGCGGCGCTGGGCGGCGATACCGCACGCCAGCCCGAGGCGGTGCGGATCGCGTTCGCGGCCGGCGTCGAGGACATCGTCGCCGCGTTGACCCGGCGGCACGCGGGATCGGGTTCAGCGGACGCCGGCCAGGCGCGCGCCAGGAGCCTGGACGTGCTGGCGCATGCCGTGGGCGCCCTCGTCATGTCGCGCGCGTGCCCCGACGACTCGCCGCTGGCCGATGAATTCCTGGCGGTTTGCCGCGACGCGATCCTGGCGTCCACGACGCCGAAGGCCGGGGGGCCCAAGAAGAAGCCCAGCCGACATTCCTGAGGGTCTCCGGCGCTTCTGGCCGATCGGCTCGATCCACCCGCCCGGAACGCCGGCGCCTCAGCGCGTGCGCTGCAACAGCGCAAAGACGGCGGCAGCGACCAGCAGCAGCGGCGACAGCCACAAGCCCGCGCTGACCGAGCCGGCCGCGTCGGAAACATAGCCCGAGGCCAGCGGGCCGATGGACTGGCCGAGCGCGAAAGCGACCGTCAACGCGGCCAGGGCCACGGTCCAGGTCTGCGGGGCCAGCAGCCTGCGCACGATGACGGTGACGGCCGTGGGGCCCGCCATGAAGCTGGCGCCGAAGACGATGGCCGACAGGAATGCCATGCCCACCGTGGGCCGCAGCAGCACGGGCAGCGTGCCCAGCAGCACCACCAGCGCGACGAGTGCCGAGCTCAGCCGCAGTCCGAGCCGGGGAAACACGCGACCCCAGGCCAGCGTGCCCAGCACCGATGACAGACCCAGCACGATCCAGAACGCGGCGACGGATGGCGCGCTGCCGCCGCTGTCCCGGATGAGCACGATGATGAAGGTCATGTACGACACGTAGCCGGCGGCGAACAGCACATAGTTGACGAAGGTCGGCCAGAGCAGGAAGAAATCCTTCAGGGGCAGCACGCCCTCGTCGCGCGCCGCCGGTGACGGCACGCGGCGCGCGGCGGCCGCGGCGGGCGCCAGGCTCGCGAGCGCCAGGGCGCCGAGCGCCACCCAGCCCGCGCGCCAGCCTGCCGCGCCGAGTTGCGCGAGCAACGGTGGCACGACGAGTCCCGACAGCGCCACGCCGCTGCCCACGCCCGTGATGTAGATCGCCAGCAGGCGGGCGCCGCGTTGCGGCGTGCCGTGCGGGTTGATCCCGGCCGCCAGCGAGGCGCCGGTGACGAAGGTCATCGCGGTGGCAAATCCGCCGGCAGACCGCAGCGCCATCAGTACGGCGTAGTCGGCCGTCAGGCCCGACGCCACGAGCAGCACGCCGCTGGCCGCGAGGGTGGCCAGGAACACCCGCCGGATGCCGAAGCGCCGCGATGCCCAGGCGGCGGCGGCCGACCCGAACAGGTAGCCGAGCGCGTTGGACGTATTCATGCCGCCCGCCTGCACGTAGTTCCAGCGCAGCGAGACGCGCATCGGCGGCAGCAGCAGCGCATACGCGAAGCGCGTGAAGCCCAAGGACACCGCGGCGCCGATCGACAAGCCGAGCGCGACCCGGAGCTCGCCGGGAGCGCGCGTTTCCTGTCCGGCTGCAGACACCATCGTGTTCATGTCGAACCTCCTCGAAGCAGTCTAGGCAGCCTGTGTCCGCCGGCGTCCGTTTCACCGGCCGGTTCCAGGCCAATGAAGGCGGCTTTCCGGCCATGGACGGATGCGGCGCAGGAAAGCCCCGAGTTCGCGGCGCGCAACCCGGGCAGGCCTACACTGCCGCAATGCCAGCCGACGACGCGCACGACCCTGCCGCCAGGCCCACGCGAGTGGCCCTGATCGCGTTCGAGGACGTGCAGGCGCTGGATGTCGCCGGCCCGATGGACGTCTTCGCCGAGGCCAACAAGTTCCTGCGCGACGAGCAGCGCTACCAGGTGGCTCTGGTGGGCATGCGTGCCGGCCCGGTGCGCTGCGCCAATGGCATGGACATCAACCTGGCCTTCGGGTATGCCGACTATGTCGGCCAGCCCGACCTGATCCTGGTGGCCGGCGGTCCGCGGCTGCCGGACTTCCATCCCGAGCCCGGCATCCTCGAATGGATCCGCGACAAGGCCGAGGGCGCGCGCCGCTTCGGCTCGGTGTGCAACGGCGCGTTCCCGCTGGGACACGCCGGGCTGCTCAATGGCAGGGACGTCACGGCGCACTGGAACGACGTCGACCGCCTGACCGCGCAGTTTCCGCGCGCGCGCGTGCGGCCCGACAAGATCTTCGTGCGCGACGGGCGGCTGTTCACGTCGGCCGGCGTGGCCGCCGGCATCGACCTTTGCCTCGCGCTGGTCGCCGAGGACTGGGGCCAGGACCTGGCGCTGCGCATCGCCAAGAAGCTGATCGTGTACATCCGGCGCGAGGGCGGGCAGTCGCAGTACAGCCCGTACCTGGCAGTCGGTCCGAAGGAGCAGACCCTGGTCGCGAAGGCCCTGCGCTACGTGACCGACCACATCGACGAGCAGTTGTCGATGGAGCAGCTGGCCGATGCGCTCTCGGTCAGCCGGCGCACGTTCTCGCGCATCTTCGCCAAGGACGCCAACATGACCCCGTCGGCCTTCGTGGAGCAGGTGCGGATCGACCATTCGCGCAAGCTGCTCGAAGAGACGGACCTGCCGCTCAAGACGGTCGCCTTTCGGTGCGGATTCCACAACAGCAACCAGATGCGCTCCATCTACGAGCGGCGGCTGGACACCACGCCGCGTGCATACCGCGAACGCTTCCGGCGCGAGGAATCGGGCGCGCTGCAAGCGGACGCGGCAGTGCTGCCCGGGGCGAGCGCGGCCGCCAGCGACGCCAGGGCTCGCGTGGCGCGCCCGCCGCTGCCGGCCGGCTAGGGCCGCGCTGGCGCGCCGCTTGCGGCAGCCCTGGCCAGAAAGCGGCCTTCGTTGGCCCGAACGGCGCCCACGCCGGCACGCGTCGCGCGTCCAGGACTCCTAGAGTTCCGTGTTGCCGCGCAAGCACCGCGCACCCTCATGGAGCCATCATCGACACGACATCCACTCCGCACGCGATTGCGCATCGCGGCCGCGCCTGCCTGCAACACCTGCCCGTGAATCTGTTCGCCTGCGTGATGGGCGTCTCCGGACTGAGCCTGGCGTGGCGCCAGGCGAGCCGCCAGTTCGGCGCTAGCCCCGCGGTCGGCAGCGCGATCGGCGGCCTCGCCACGGCGATCTTCGTGATGCTGTGCGTGGCCTATGGCGCCAAGGCGTTGCGCCATCCGCAGGCCGTGCGCAACGAGTTCCGGCATCCGATCGCCGGCAACTTCTTCGGTACGGTGGGCATCGCGGTGCTGCTGATCTCGTCGGTGGTGGCGCCCCTGAGCGCGGCTGCCTCGGAGCTGCTCTGGGGACTGGGCGCGGCGATGACGATCGCTCTGGGCTTCACGCTCGTGAGTCGCTTGCTGCTGGGCAAGGTGGACGCGGGCCACGCGCTGCCGGCCTGGCTGATCCCCGGCGTGGCGACGCTGGATATCGCCGTTGCCGGAGGCGACATGACCGCGCCGTGGGCGCGCGAGCTCAACCTGTTCTCTCTGGCGGTGGGCACGATGGTGGCGCTGGTCTTCTTCACGATGATCGTGTCGCGCCTGATCCACCACCACGAGAAGCTGGCCGGCGAGATGGTGCCGTCGCTGATGATCCTGATCGCGCCGTTCGAGGTCGGGTTTCTGGCATACACGGGCTTCTTCCAGCGCGTGGATGCGTTCGCGGCCATGCTGTTCTATTTCGGGCTGTTCGTCTTCTTCGCGCTCGCCACCAAGGTGTTTCGCCGCGGCATTCCGTTCGCGGCGGGTTGGTGGGCCCTGAGCTTCCCGCTGGCGGCGTTGAGCAACGCCGCGCTGCGTTACGCCGATCACGTCCGCTACCTTCCGTTGAGCGTGTTCGCCATCGCGCTGCTGGCGCTGCTCACCGTGTTGATCGCCACGCTGCTGGCTCGCACGGCGCAGATGCTGGCGGACGGCCGGCTGCTCGGGCCGCGCTGACCGCCGAGGCGAGATCGTCCGTTGCCTCGGCGCAGGTACCCGTGGCGGTATCCATCCCCGCCGCGCGGGAAATCGCCGGCAGGATCTTGAAAGCGACGGGATTGCGCGAACATCCCGGCGGGCGCGGCGCCCGCATCGCCGCAACGCAACAGGGAGAGACCGATGCTGCATTACCTTCGTCTGTTGGCGCTGCTGGCGCTGGCCTTGGCGGCCGGTGCCACGAGTGCCGATGACCTCCATCGCGGCCGCCACCCGGCGCCGCCGAAAGTGATTCTGGATACCGACTTCAACACCATCAGCGACGACGGCCAGGCGCTGGCGATGCTTGCCCAGCTCGACGCCGCCGGCAGCCTCGACCTGCTGGGCGTCACCGTGGCCACCGGCAATGCGTGGCTCGAGCAGGAGACCTCCGACGCGCTCAAGGCGGTCGAGCGCCTCGGCATCGAGCGCTCGGTGGGCGTCTACGTCGGCTCGAAATACCCGCTGTTGCACGACTACGAGGCCTACCTTCTGGAGGTCGCGAAGTTCGGGCCGGCGGTCGACTACGTCGGCGCCTTCTCGGGCCCGCCGCCGACTTCGAGGCGCGACCTGATCCCGCCGCCGGACGGCTTCGCCACGCATACCCGGCCGCAGCGGCAGCACGCGGTCGACTTCATCATCGAGCAGATCCACCGCTATCCGCACCAGGTGTCCATCCTCGAGATCGCGCCGCCGACCAACCTGGCGATGGCCATCCGCAAGGATCCGAGCATCGTGCCGCTGATCAAGCAGTTGGTGACGATGGCCGGCCAGATCTACGTGGCCGGCAATGCGTACAACGATGCCGGCGAGTTCAACTGGTGGACCGATCCGGAGGCGGTGCAGATCGTGCTGCGCGCCGCGGTGCCCAAGGTGATCGTGCCGCTCGACCTGACCAACAACGTGCCGCTGACCAAGCCGGTCTATGAGCAGATCGCCAACCATCGTCCGGCCACGCCCATCACCCGGCTGTTCGCCGATGCGTATGCCCCGTTCTTCGGCTCGGCGCCGCCGCCCTACCCGCTGTACATCTGGGACACCACCGCACTGGCCTACCTGGTCGACCCGAGCTTCGCCACTGCCACGCGCGACCTGTGGGTGGACATGAACACGACGTTCGATGCGAACTACGGCAAGTCCATCGTCTACGACAGCAACCCCTACCCGTCGATTGCGCTGCTGCAGCCCTCGAAGGTGGTGTTCGCGTTCGACACCGCGCGCTTCTACGCCTTCTATGCCGATCTGCTGACCCGCCCGGTGCCGGTGCGCGACAGCGGCAGAGACGGGCACTGAGCCGATTCGGCGGCGGCCGCCGCCGGGGTCATGCGACAGGCCGCGGATTGCGGGGCGCGGACGGCGGCCCCGCGCCGGACGAGCGATGCGATGATCGGCGACTTCGATCAACCGGCCGTCGCAATCCATGTCACGCCTGTCCCTGCCAACCTGCGCTCTCGTCGCGCTGCTCGCCGCGGGTGCCGCCGCGGCCCAGACGGCCCCGGCATCCGCCGCGTCCTCGCCGTCCTCGCCGTCCTCGACCGGCGACTCCGCCGATCCCTACCTCTGGCTCGAGAAGGTCGACAGCCCCGAGGCCATGGACTGGGTGCGGGCGGAGAACAAGAAGTCGCTGTCGGTGCTGGAGGCCGATCCGCGCTTCCCGGCGTTCCAGGAACAGGCGCTGGCCATCGCGCAGTCGAACGACCGCATCCCGTTCGGCCATCAGATCGACGGCAAGGTCTGGAACTTCTGGCAGGACGCCAGCCACGTGCGCGGCATCTGGCGCGCGACCTCGGCCAAGGACTACGACGCGGGCGGCGCCCCGGCCTGGAAGACCGTGCTGGACCTGGACAAGGTGGCCGCGGCGGAACACGCCAACTGGGTCTGGGAAGGTGCGCAGTGCGAGGCGCGCCACGAGAACCTGTGCCTGCTGTCGCTGTCGGACGGCGGCGAGGATGCGGTCACGGTGCGCGAGTTCGACCTGCGCCAGGGCCGCTTCGTCGACCATGGCTTCGTGCTGCCCCGGAGCAAGCAGAGCGCCGCATGGGAAAGCCCCGACTCGCTGGTCGTTGCGCGCGAATGGAAGCCCGGCGAACTGACGGCCTCGGGCTATGCCTACATCGTCAAGCGCCTGCGGCGCGGGCAGCCGCTGTCGGCGGCCACCGAGGTCTTCCGCGGCCAGGTCTCGGACGTGTCGGTCAACGTGTCCACCCTGGACGACGCCAAGGGCCACCACGCGTTGCTGATCCAGCGCGGCGTGAGCTTCTTCGAGTCGGAGACCTCGCTGCTGACGCCGCGCGGCCTCAAGAAGCTGAACCTGCCCAAGAAGGCCAGCGTCGTCGAGCTGTTCGATGGCCAGCTGATCGTCAAGCTCGACGAAGACTGGGCCGCCGGCGGCGCGCAGTTCCGCCAGGGCATGCTGGTGTCGGTCGATCTCGCGCAAGCCATCGCCGCGCCGGACGCCTTGCGCCCGACCGTCGTCTTCGCGCCGAGCGCGCGCCAGGCCGTCGAGGAAGTGGCAGGCACGCGCAGCGGCCTGATCGTGACGACGCTGGACAACGTGCGCGGACGCGCCGCCGTCTTCACGCGCTCGGCCGACGGCGCGTGGGTGGCCCGTGCCGTCGCGCTGCCGGACAACACCACCGTCAACATCAGCGACACCTCGGCCCACTCGGCCACCGCCTACCTCACCGTCGCCGGCTTCCTGCAGCCGCAAGGGCAGTGGCGCGTCGACGGCACGCGCGGCCAGGCCAGGCAGCTGCGCGCGCTGCCGGCGCAGTTCGACGCGTCGCGCGACGAGGTCGAGCAGTTCGAGGCCACCTCCACCGATGGCACGAAGATCCCGTACTTCATCGTGCATCCGAAGGGCATGGCGCTGGACGGCAGCCATCCGACCATCCTCTACGCCTACGGCGGCTTCATGGTCTCGAAGTCGCCGCAATACATCGGCACGATGGGCAAGCTCTGGCTGGAGCACGGCGGGGTCTACGTGATGGCCAACATCCGCGGCGGCGGCGAGTTCGGGCCCGCGTGGCACGACGCCGGCCTGAAGACCAAGCGCCAGATCATCTATGACGACTTCGCCGCGGTGGCGCACGATCTCATCGACCGCAAGGTCACGAGCGCGCGCTGCCTGGGCATCATGGGCGGCTCCAACGGCGGCCTGCTGATGGGCGTGGAGATGACGCAGCATCCGCAGCTGTGGAACGCGGTCGACATCCAGGTGCCGCTGCTGGACATGCTGCGCTTCGAGCAGATCGCGGCCGGCGCATCGTGGGTCGGCGAGTACGGCTCGGTCTCCAATCCCGACGAACGCGCCTTCCTGGCGAAGATCTCGCCGTACGGCAACCTGCAGCGCGGCGTGAAGTATCCGCAGGCGCTGGTGTGGACGACGACCAAGGACGACCGGGTCGGCCCGCAGCATGCGCGCAAGTTCGCGGCGCGCCTGTCCGAATACGGCATCCCGTATTACTACTACGAAGTCATCGAGGGCGGCCACGGCGCGGGGGCCAACCTCAAGGAGCGGGCGCACACCAGCGCGGTGGAGTACACCTACTTCGCGCGCCAGCTGATGGATCAGTGAGCCGGAGCGCCGGCTGCTTCGGGCGCTGGCCATCCAGGCGTATCGACGCGCGCTTTCAGGCCAGGCCGAGGTTGGCGGCTTCGCCGATCCTGTCGTGCGCCGTTGGCGGGGCGCCTGCTGGACGGCGCTCGCGTGCGCGTTCGACGATGCGCGCCAGCGTCGGGTAAGGGATGGGCTTGCGCACGAACTCGTCGAAGCCTGCGGCGACGCATTGCTCTTCGGCGCGCGCGGTTCCGGTGCCGGTCAGGCAGACGACCATGGCCTGCGAAGCCGGCGCCCCGAGGCCGCGGAGCTCGGACAGCACCTCGCAGCCGTTGGCGCCGGGCATCTCCAGATCGAGGAACACCAGCTCCGGCTTGAAGAGCATCGCCATGCGCAGGCCCATGGCACCCCCGTACGCCGTCGCCGTCTTGCAGCCCATCGTCTCGAGCAGACACCCGAGCGAGGACGCGCAATCGACGTGGTCGTCAACGATGAGTACTCGGAGGTCGGAAGACATGGAGGACGCGGTTGCGGTGAGCGGAGTGCGGGCAAACTACGGTCCGCCTTCCACTTCGAACTTGGGGTCGCCGACCCGGACCGTCCGTGCGCCCGCATGAACGCTTGCTCACCCCGGTGCAGCGCAGCAAATATGCACATGGTTGTCCAGGCTGCCTGTGGACAACTCTTGTCAACGTTGGATGCAAGTCTTACCGGTGGCGGGCCTGATGGCGGCGTGTTTGCGCTGGCCGCGTGGTGGCCGCAGGCGGCGCTGGCCTAAGATCGCCCATTTCCCGCAACCCCCAAGCGCGATGCGTCCCATTCCCCTGCAACAGCTGGTTCCGCGATGAGAGCGGCGGGCGCCTCTCTCAAGAACGCGATTCGCGTCCGCATCGCCCACGCCAAGGCCGGGCTGACGATCGTGGGCAATGGGCTGCCGATCAGCATCGGCCTGTTGCTGGCCATCAGCGTCGTCGCCGCGACGCTGGCTTTCGTCTTCCTGAACTCGGCGCCGCCGAGCATGTTGACGATGTCCAGCGGGCCGGCCGGCAGCTCGTTCGCGACCAACGCCGAGCGCTACCGCAAGATCCTCGCGCGCGAGGGCGTCACGCTGAAGGTGCTGCCGTCGCAGGGCTCGCGCGACAACCTTGCGCGGCTGTCGAACCCCAAGGCCGGGGTCGATGTGGGCTTCGTCGTCGGCGGCGAAACGGCGGCCAGCGGCGTCGGCCATCTGGTGTCGCTGGGCAGCCTGTCGTACCAGCCCTTGATGATCTTCTACCGCGGCCGGGTACGCACCCTGATCTCCGATTTCAAGCAGGCGCGGATAGACATCGGGCTCGAAGGCAGCGGCGCCTCGGCGCTGGCGCAGACGCTGCTCGACGCCAACGGCATCAAGGCCGGCGACGGCACCCAGGTCGGCCATCGGGCGCCGGAAGCGTCCATCCAGGCGCTGCTGGACGGCAAGATCGACGCGGTGTTCGCGATGAGCGATTCCACGCCCTCGACGCTGATGCGCCAGCTGCTGCGCGACGAGGACATCCACCTGTTCAACTTCGTCCAGGCCGAGGGTTACACGCATCGCATCACCTACCTGAACCGGCTGGTGATGCCGCGCGGCGCGATCGACTTCGGCGAGGACATCCCGGCGCAGGACGTCTCGCTCATCGCGCCCACGGTCGAGCTCGTCGCGCGCGACAGCCTGCATCCGGCGCTGTCGGACCTGCTGCTCGAAGCCGCGCGCGAGATCCATGGCCGGGCCGGCATGTTCAAGAAGAGCGGCGAGTTCCCGGCGCCGATCGAGCACGACTTCGCCATCAGCCCCGACGCGTCGCGCTACTACGCCTCGGGCCGCGGCTTCCTGTACCGGTCGTTCCCGTTCTGGATCGCCAGCCTGATCGAGCGGGTCATCGCCATCGTCGTGCCCCTGACCATCATCCTGGTGCCCGGCTTGAAGATCGCCCCGGCGGTGTTCCGCTGGCGCGTGGTGTCGCGCATCTACCGCTGGTACGCAGTGCTGCAGCACATCGAGCGCGATTCGTACGAGCGGCCGCTGGACGCCGCGCGCTGCGAGGAGTTGCTGCACCGGCTCGACCATGTCGAGGCGACGGTGACCAAGCTGAGCGTGCCGCCGGCCTTCGGCGACCTGCTGTACGGGCTGCGCAGCCACATCGAGGTCGTGCGGGCGAGCCTGCTCGCGCGGCGGACGGCGCCGTAGGGGCGGCTAGGCGCGCAGCTGCCGCGCGTAATCGCGCGGCGTCTTGCCCACCAGCTTGCGGAAGTCCGAGATGAAGTGGGCCTGGTCGAAGTAGCCCAGGTCCTGGGCCAGCGCGGCCCAGGCCACCGGCTGGCCGGCCTGCACGCGGGCCACCGCCTCGTGGATGCGATAGCGCTTGATGACCCACTTGGGGCCCACGCCAACCTGCTCGTTGAACAGGCGTTGCAGCGCGCGCAGGCTCATGTCGAAGCGGCGCGCGAGCTCGTCGGCCGAGTGCAGTTCGAGGTCGTCGGCGACGCTGTCGACGATGCGCCCGGCCAGCAGCGAGGCCTCGGCGGCGGGCGGCAGGCGCGGTCGCAGGAAGTCGGCGGCGAACCCGGCTGCGGACGCATCGCCGTCGCATGCAAGGACGCCCTGCAGCGCCGCCGCGTCCGCCCCGAACAGCATCGCCGCCGGGATGGCGCGGTTGGCGATGGTGGACACCGCGCGGCCCAGCAGCGCGCGAAATCCGCCTGGCCGGAACTTGATGCCGAAGGCCGCCGACCGGCCTGCCAGGGCGCGCGTCCAGCGCCCGCTGTGCACGCCCCACGCGGCTGTCGTGCCGGGCACCACGACGAGGTGGACG
>Ga0209759_1000848_pt1 | contig 23840 bp, 25 predicted proteins | sample AraplaCL_Col_mMS_FD_184261 | JGI IMG/M metagenome (GOLD analysis project Ga0209759, IMG submission 184261) | Arabidopsis root microbial communities from the University of North Carolina, USA - plate scrape CL_Col_mMS (SPAdes) (version 2) | ecosystem: Host-associated > Plants > Roots >...
CCCCCGAGACCGCGTGTCCCGGCGCGTGGGCCCTGCGACTGCGCGCAGGGTGACCGGCGCAGGGGATGCGCGCCGCGCGGCAGCCGGAACCGGCGCGGCGAGCGGGCCCTTCATTCCGAACAAGCCCGCCATTGCGCGCAGAGCGCAGCGACGTTGCGCCGCCACCAAGCTGGTCATTCTGCGCGGAGCGAAGCGCAGTCGCAGAATCCACCCCCGAGACGGCGTGTCCCGGCGCGTGGGCCCTGCGACTGCGCGCAGGGTGACCCCGTCCTGGCGAAGGCGGTTGCCCGATGAGCCAGCTCCTGCTCGCCCCGATGGAAGGCCTGCTCGACCACCCGCTGCGCGAGGTGCTCACCGCCGTGGGCGGCATCGACCGCTGCGTGTCCGAGTTCATCCGCATCACCGACATGCTGATGCCCGCTCGCGTGTTCACGCGCATCGTGCCCGAACTGCTGCAGGGCGGGCGCACGCGCGCCGGCGTGCCGGTGCGGCCGCAACTGCTGGGTTCGGATCCGGCCTGCATGGCCGACAACGCCGCGGCGCTGGCCGCGCTCGGGCCGGACGGCGTCGACCTGAACTTCGGCTGCCCGGCCAAGGTCGTCAACCGACACGGCGGCGGAGCATCGCTGCTGCAGGATCCCGAACTGCTGGGGCGCATCGTGCAGGCGGTGCGGCGAGCGGTCCCGGCCACGCTGCCGGTGTCCGCCAAGATGCGCCTGGGCTATGACGACCCCTCGCGCGCCCGCGAGTGCGCGCAGGCGCTCGCCGGCGGGGGCGCGAGCGAGCTCGTCGTGCATGCCCGCACCAAGGCCGACGGCTACCGGCCACCGGCCTATTGGGAGCTGGTGCCGGCGATCCGCGAGGCGGTGGCGATTCCGGTGGTCGCCAATGGCGAGATCTGGACGCCCGACGACGCCGAACGCTGCCGCCGCGTCTCCGGTTGCGACGCGTTGATGCTGGGGCGCGGCATGGTCGCCGACCCGGGCCTGGCGCATGCGATCCGCGCCAGTCGGCACGCGGGCCACACGCTGCCGGCGGCATTGCCGCGCCACGCGACCCAGGCCAATCTGGACGCCCGCGGCCACGCGAAAGCGTCCGCTGGCGGCCCGCAGTCGCCCGGCGACCATCGCGCCCCGCCGGCCGTGGCCTGGGACGACCTGTTGCCCCACCTGGCCGAGTTCTGGCGGCTCGTGAGCCTGCGCGTGGAGCCGCGCCATCGCGCGGGCCGCCTCAAGCAATGGCTCAACCTGCTGCGCCGCCGCTATCCGCAGGCCCAGCGCGCCTACGACGAGCTGCGCCTGGTCAATGACCCTGCCGCGCTCGGCGCGGCGATGTTTGCTAAGGTGCGAGCCGTCCCCAGCCTGGAAACGCCATGAGATTCCTCCACACGATGCTGCGCGTCGGCGACCTGCAGCGCTCGATCGATTTCTACACGCGCCACTTCGGCATGACCCTGCGCCGCACCACCGACCGGCCCGAGCAGCAGTACACGCTCGCCTTCCTCGGCTACGGTGCGGATGCGGGCAACGGCGAGGTCGGCCCGGCCGAGATCGAGCTGACCTACAACTACGGCGTCACCGAGTACGAGATCGGCACCGCCTTCGGCCACCTGGCGCTGGGCGTGCCCGATGTCGCGGCCGTCTGCGACAGCGTGCGCCGCGCGGGCGGCAAGGTCACGCGCGAACCGGGGCCGGTCAAGGGCGGCACGACGTTCATCGCGTTCGTGCAGGACCCCGACGGCTACAAGATCGAGCTGATCCAGCTCTGAATGCAAATGGGGCCCTGGCGCGCTCCCACGCGCCAGGGCCCCGGACTTGGCCAGTGCAGCGACTACTTCTTGTCGCGCATGGTGCTGGACACGCCCAGCAGGTTGTCGTGCAGTTCGGCCGGCGTCTTGCCGCCGATGTACATGCGCAGCATCACGCGGGCCAGCAGCTCGCTGTTCATGTAGGGCGACGTGGCGCCGTGCGGCGTCAGGTTGGTGCCGTTGAGCGTGGCGATCAGGCCCTTGCCCGGAATCCAGTCCATCGTCACGACGTCGCCCTTCTTGATCTTGGGCAGCGCGCTGTAGATGTCGCCCACCTGCGAGACCTCGGTGATCAGCTTGGCGAACTCCGCCGGCGTGGCCGAGGCTTCGAAGTCGATCAGGAAGTAGCGCGAGGCCTGCGAGCCGGTGATGTCCTGCTGGATGACCAGCTGCAGCCGCTTGGCGCCGGGCGCGTTCTCGACGGCGTCCAGCGTGGTCGCCTTCTGCTGCAGGTACAGCGCGGTGACGTCGATCTTGAAGTAGCCGCGCTTGCGGTAGCCGGCGCCGTTCAGGTGCAGCTGCTGGCCGCCGACCGTCACGGTGTCTTCCAGCGGCACACCGGAGACATCGACCGTGGCCCAGGCGCCCGAGACGGCGCAACCCAACACCAGTGCCGACACGAGGCGGCGCAACGTTTGCATCTGCATGATCAATTCACCCTCACTCTAGGCGCAGCAATCGGAAGCCGCGCGGAAACGGCGCCGTCCCGGTGCTGCCGCGACGGGACGCCGCATTCCCTATTTTCGGTCGGAAGCCTTGTGCGACTGAAGCGCCGGAGGCGAGTCCGGCGCTCGGGTCGTGACTTCTTGCCGCCGCTCAGAACGGCTTGGACAGCGTCAGGAAGGCCGTGAAGCCCTTCGGACGGGTCTGGGCGCCGAATTCCTTCATGATGCGGGCTTCGACCAGGTAGTCGCCGGCGCCGTGGATGTAGGCCACTTGCGGGCCGATGCCGAAGATGCGGCCCTTCTGGTCCAGCGTCGCTTCCTCGCGCGCCTGGAAGGCCGGATCCTTGGCGGCGAACTCGGCCGCCGTCAGGGTGGTGGTGTCCTTGTTGAGCTGGTCGACCGCGTAGGCCGTGAGACCGACCCGGGTCGATTCGCTGACCGACTTCATCGCCGACAGGTCGACGTTCACGTAGCCACCGCTCTTGTACTTGGTCTCGACGTTGCGCGAGTTGTACGAGTAGGCGAAGCGGCTGCCGAAGTCCCAGCCGCTGCCGATGTAGCTGAACTGCACGGCCGGACGGAACGTCCAGAACTTGCCGGCGCTCGGATTGGCGGCGCGGTTCGGGTCGTAGTCGCCGGTGGGCGCCACGGTGGTGAAGATGAACAGCGTCTGCGTGGCTTCGGTGCTCCAGCGCAGGATGGGGGAGAACTCGATGTCGCCCGGGCCCCAGGTCTTGTTGGAGTTGGCGGCGGCCAGGCTGTTGGCCGTGCGCGCGCCCAGGGCGTTGACCAACGCGATCAGGCCGGCCTGGTTGGCGGCCGGCAGGGTGGCGGCGGCGCCCGTCAGCGTGGTCGACACGCCATGGACGCTGGCTTCGTTGCCCTTGTTGACCAGCGGGATCAGCACCGTGCCGCCCAGCGTCGCGCCGAGGAAGGTGGTGCCGCTCATGTAGCTCAGGCGCGACAGCAGGCCGTTGACGTTGATCTGCGCGTTCGTGTGGATGGTCGTCAGCGCGCCGGCGGTGCCAGCCGGGGCGTTGAAGCCGGCGGACAGGTCGGTCGGCACCACGGTCGTGCCGCGCACGTTGCCGCTGTAGGCATACGCGTGGGCCTGGAACACCCAGCCGCCTTCGAACGGGGCCGACATGTCGGCGCCGCCGTAGCCCGGCGCGTAGCGCAGGTCATAGTCCTCCGTGGCGGCGGCGGAGCCGCAGGCGACCAGGGCGGCGATGGCCAGGGCGGTGTTCTTGTTCAGGAATGCCATGTGAGTTTGTCTCCGTACTCGTTTTTCCAATGGGCGGAGTCTAGTCGCGCTATATACCGACGGCCACCCATTTACGCGAACAAGTACACGTACCGCCCTCGATACGCCGAAAAATGTCGCGTGTTGATGACAGATGCACCGCGGCTGGGCATACCGGTGGAGGCGCCGACGGATCGACGCCTCCCCCGAGTCGGGCCCAGAAACGACTCGAGCCGGCAAGGGCCAGCTCGAATGTGAGGGGTGTGCGCGGGGCGTGGCTGTCGCATCCGCGACGGCCTCGCGCGACTGTTGCGTGCAAACGTCAGTGCAGGCGGGCGCGCAGTCCGGCGATCAGTTCCGTTGCCGCGATTTCGGAGGCCACCGCGGCGTCCAGCGGCGACTGCGACAGCCCGGAGCGGTCGTAGTGCAGGTTCTCGTAGATCAGCGCCGTGGCGGGGCAGGCGCGCAGCACCGCGCGCAGCGCGTCGTCGGGCAGGTCGTCCTCGCTCAGCAGCGTTTTCACCGTGTTGACCAGATTCAGGTATTGCTGCGCGCCCACGATGGTCGGGTTCGCGTCCACGCGCTCCAGCAACTGGGCCATGGCGATGAGGTTCTCGATGCGGTTCTTCAGCGCGGCGGCAGCCATCACGACTCCTTGGGTTCAGGCATCGGCGACTTGTGTCGCCCTTGAACTGCAGGTAGGGATGGCCGGCGCCAAATCAAGGGCCGTGCATTCGGCGGCGCTGCGGACCTGTCATTCTGCGCGGAGCGAAGCGCAGTCGCAGAACCCACCCTCGCCGAGGTGCTGGCTGAGGTGGGCCCTGCGACTTCGCGCAGGGTGACGGGGCTGTCACTTGCCCCAGCTGTCCTTGAGCGTCGTGATGCGGTTGAACACCGGCCGGGCCGGGCTGTGATCGACCCGATCCGTCACGAAATAGCCGTGGCGTTCGAACTGGACGCGCGTCTCGGGCGCCAGCTGGCCCGCGGAGGGCTCGACGTAGCCCTGCGTGACGCGGATGCTGTTCGGATTGAGCTCGCTGGTCAGCGAGTCGGCGCTGCCGGGTTGCGGCACGGCGAACAGGCGGTCGTACAGGTTGAACGTGACGGGCACGCCGTCGTGCGCCGAGACCCAGGTGATGGTGCCCTTGACCTTGACCAGGTCCGCCCCCGGCGTGCCGCTGCGGGTGTCGGGAACGACGCTGGCGAGCACGGCGGTGATGTTGCCCTCGGCATCCTTCTCGCAGCCGGTGCACTCGACGATGACGCCGTATTTGAGGCGCACCTTGTTGCCGGGAAACAGGCGCTGGTAGCCCTTGACGGGCGTCTCGAGGAAGTCGTCGCGCTCGATCCACACCGTGGGCCCGAGGGCGAATTGGCGCTGACCCATTTCCGGATGGTGCGGATGCGCGGGCGCGCTGCACGGCTCGGTCGCCGCATCGCCGAAGACCTCGGCCCAGTTGGTGAGCTTGAGCGGGATCGGGTCGAGCACGGCCATCGCGCGGGCGGCCTTGTCCTCGAGGTCGTCACGCAGCGCGATGTCCAGCCAGGCGTAGTCGATCCAGGTGTTGTTCTTGGTCGCGCCGGTGCGCTCGGCCAGCAACTGCAGCGCGCCCGCCGTGTAGCCGCGACGGCGCATGCCCACCAGCGTGGGCATGCGCGGGTCGTCCCAACCGCTGACGTGCTTTTCCTCCACCAGCTGGCGCAGCTTGCGCTTGCTGGTGACCACGTAGGTCAGGTTCAGGCGCGCGAATTCATACTGCTTGGGCAGCGGATGCGCGAGCAGTCCCAGATCGACCAGGCGCTCCAGCAGCCAGTCGTAGAACGGGCGCTGGTCCTCGAATTCGAGCGTGCAGATGCTGTGCGTGATGCGTTCGAGCGCATCCTCGATGGGATGCGCGAACGTGTACATCGGATAGATGCACCAGCGGTCGCCCGTGTTGTGGTGGTGCGCGCGGCGGATGCGGTACAGGGCCGGGTCGCGCAGGTTGATGTTGGGGCTGGCCATGTCGATCCTGGCGCGCAGCACCATCGCGCCGTCGGCGTGCTTGCCGTCGCGCATCTCGCGCAGGCGCGCCAGGTTTTCCTCCGGCGAGCGGTCGCGGAACGGGCTGTTGGTGCCCGGTGTCGTGAAGTCGCCGCGGGTGGCGCGGATCTGCTCGGCCGATTGCTCGTCGACATAGGCCAGGCCGGCCTGCACCAGCGCCTCGGCGGCGCGGTACATGAAGTCGAAATCGTCGCTGGCGTAGAACAGGTTGTTGCCCAGCGGAGACTCCCAGTCGAAGCCCAGCCAGCGCACGTTCTCCTTGATGCCGTCGACGTACTCCTGGTCTTCCTTTTCGGGATTGGTGTCGTCGAAGCGCAGGTGGCACACGCCGCCGTAGTCGCGCGCCAGTCCGAAGTTCAGGCAGATGCTCTTGGCATGGCCCACGTGCAGGTAGCCGTTCGGCTCGGGCGGGAAGCGCAGGCGCACGCGCGCCGCGTCGGGTGCGCCGGCCGCGTGCTTGGCCGCGTCGCCCGGGCCGCCGCCCCAATGCCGGTTCGCGTAGGTGCCCGCCTCGAGGTCGCGCTCGATGACGTTGCGCAGGAAGTTGGCGGGCTTGACGTGCTCGTCGGCCGGCTGGGAGGCGTGGGGGGCTTTGGGCGTGTTCATGTCGCGGCAATTCTAGTGAGTTACAGATGACGCCGACGTCTTCCCTCTCAAGGGGGATGGCTCGGCAGCCGCCGCTTTTCCATACTCGCGGCTCGGCGATCGGCCAGTCCGATGCCCATGACAAAGAGGAGAACACCATGCAACACGCAATGACGATGAGCACCACCGCCCGCTGGATCGACACCGCCGCCCAGGTGCTGATCGGCGCCACCGCGGTCGTCGCTGCCTGCATTGCGTTGACGGGCGCCGGCCTGCGCGGCAACAGCGACGTGCCGCAGGGGCGCTTTCGCATGGCGATGGCGGCCTACGAGGCGCAGCAATGGCCGCAGGCCTATGCGCAGTTGTCGGCCGCGGCGGATGCGGGCGATCCGGCCGCCGCGCGGGTCGCCACCATGATGGCGCGCCAGGGGCCGCTGCTGTTCGGCCAGCGCTTCGACGTCAGCCCCGAACGACTGCAACGCTGGGAAAAGGCGATGCGCGGCGAGGCGGGCCCGGCGGTCTCGTCGGCCGCGAGACAGCCGCGCCTGGTCGTCTCGCGGCCCGACGTCCAGGTCGTCGGCTCCAGGTGATCTGAGCCTCAGGTCGCCGCGAGGGCGCCGCGGTCGCGGCGCGTCGCCCAGATCTTGCGCGAGCGCGCGGCCAGCAGTCCGGCGGTCAGGCCATAGGCGATCGCCGCCGCGGCAGCCGCGGACGGGTTGTGCGCCAGGGCGGGGGCGATGGCCAGTGCGACATTGACGACGTAGCGCACCATGAACACGCCCACGAACAGCAGCAGCGGCGCGATGCTGCCGCCGATGGTGAAGCTGCCGTCCGCGTTGGCGCTCACGCGGCGCGGCAGGTCCAGCGACCGGTTGGACAGGAAGCCGAGCGTGGCGCCGGCCACCCAGCTGGCGCCCGTGAGCAGTTCGCCTGCGCCGGCGAAGCCGCGCAGCGCGCCGGCCAGCGATGCCGCCCCGACCACCACGGGTATCAGCCAGACGCGTCCTGCGGACATGCGTTGCGTGCGGGTCTGGCGCAGGCCGAGCAGCACGAGCGCGCCGAGCGCGATCCAGACGGCCAGGGGCGTGTGGGAGAGGATGGCGAGGATGGGAGGCATGGTGTGATTCCTGGTGGGCAAGGGAAGGATGGAATGGACGCATGGTCGCGATCCAGGCCGCGCGGGGCCAGGGCCGGGCGACGAGTCGACGGCCGGCGGCTCCGAATGCGCGGCAGACGGCGCCGGCTGCGGCGTTCGCGCGCCGCACCTGGGTCAACCCTGATCGGACTCATCCGTGGCCGGCGAGTCCGCGTGAAATGCGCCGCGATCGCCCGGCTTATGCACCCGTCGGAGGGAGTGGCCGGCTCCGAAATACCCCCGGGCCGAGGCTAAAATGAGAGGTTGGAGAGGGGAGGTCGCGCGCGCCATCGGCAGAGTTCAGCCGGATCGCGATGCGGGCCTGGAGGTCCTGCGGCGCTGAGCCGCGACCAACAACACGAAAGGCGACGCCGCGAGCCGCGGCGATCGCGGGCGTCAAGGCTAGCCAATGGGTCTTTCATTCGTCATCGAGTCCTGGGCGGCGTGCGCGCCCGGCGTCGACACGCCTCAGCGCTGGGCGCAGTGGGCGGCCGCGCCATGGCTGCCCGAGGGCGAACCCCAGGTCGCGCTGGCCGCCGTCGCGCCGATGCTGCGCCGGCGCTTCGCGCCGCTGGGCCGACTCGCTGCCCAGGCGGCGCTCGACCTGGCCGGTTCGGTGGCGCTGCCCGACGACGCCGATCTGGACGACAACCCCACCGTGTATGCGTCGCGCTATGGCGAGACGAGCCGCTGCCTGGACCTGCTGGCCGACCAGGCGCGCGGCCAGGCGCTGTCGCCCACGGCCTTCGGGCTGTCGGTGCACAACGCGATCGGCGCGATGATCGCCCTGACGCGCGGCGACCGCCGCAACTCGTCGGCCATCGCGGCCGGCCGGGCGACCGCCGCCGCCGGGGTCGCCGAGGCGCTGGCGCTGCTGGACGACGGCGCGCGCAGCGCCAGCCTTATCGTCTACGACGCGCCGCTGCCGGCCGGTTATGCGGCGTTCGAGGACGAGCCGTCGGCGCACTTCGCCTGGGCCTGGCGGCTGCGCCGCCCGCACGCCGGCGAGCGCGCGCTGCACCTGGACTGGCAGCCGGCGAGCGCGGGCGACCAGACGCTGCAGCCGCAGTTGCCGGCCAGCCTGCAGGCACTGTGGTTCGGCCTGTCCGGCGCGCCGCAACTGACGCAGCAGATCGACGGCCGCCGCTGCACGTGGAGCCGCGATGCTTGACGGCGTGCTCGCGACGCCCGCGCGCAGCTCGCTGCTGAACCGCTGGTGGCGGGTCGCGGCGACGGGCTTCTCGTTCGCGCTGTTCGGCCTGGGCGGCCTGCTGCTGGGCGGCGTCGTCGCGCCGCTGGTGCTGCTGGTGGTGCGCCACCGCGCGCGGCGCGCGGCGTTCGTGCGCTGGGCCATCCACCACCTGTTTCGCGGCTTTGTCGCGATGATGGGCGCGCTGGGCCTGTTCAGCGTCGAGGTGCGCGGCCGCGAGCGCCTGCAGCGGCGCGGACTGCTGATCCTCGCGAGCCATCCCTCGCTGATCGACGTGGTGTTCCTGATGGCGCTGGTGCGCCACGCGGACTGCATCGTCAAGGCCGCGCTGCTGCGCAATCCGTTCACCCGCGGCCCGGTGCGCGCCGCCGGCTTCGTCTGCAACGACTCGGGCCCCGGCCTGATCGACGACTGCGTGGCCTCGGTGCGCGCCGGCAACAACCTGATCGTGTTCCCCGAGGGCACGCGCACGCCGCCCGGCAGCGCCCTGGGCCGCCTGCAGCGCGGCGCCGCCAACCTGGCGGTGCGCGGCGCGCTGCCCATCACGCCGGTGCGCATCGTCTGCTCGCAATCCGTGCTCACCAAGAACGACAAGTGGTGGCGCGTGCCGCCGCGGGCCGGACACTTCCTGATCGACGTCGGCCAGGACATCCCGATCGCTCCCCACCTGGCGGAAGAAGGCGCGCAAGCGCTGGCCGCACGCCGCCTGACCGACGAACTGGCGCGCCATCTCGGCGCCGAGAGACCCCATGCAGCAGCTTGAACACGACATCAAGGCCCTCATCATTTCCTCGCTCGCGCTGGAGGATCTCACCCCGGACGACATCGACTCCGCCGCGCCGCTGTTCGTCAGCGGGCTGGGGCTCGATTCGATCGACGCGCTGGAACTGGGCCTCGCGCTGCAGAAGCGTTACGGCGTGAGCCTGTCGGCCGAGTCGGAAGAGGTGCGCGCCCATTTCGCGAGCGTCAAGGCCCTGGCCGCGTTCGTCACTGCCCAGGGCAAGGCCTGAGGAACTGAACATGACCAAGGACGACATCTTCGCCCGCATCGTCGAGATCCTGCACAGCACGTTCGACATCGAGCCTGCCCGCATCACGCGCGAATCGCGCCTGGGCGAGGACCTGGACATCGACTCGATCGACGCCGTCGATCTGATCGTGCAGCTCAAGCCGCTGGTGGGCAAGCGCCTGCAGCCCGAAGCCTTCAAGTCGGTGCGCACCGTGCAGGACGTGGTGGACGCGCTGTACGGCCTCGTGCACGAAGCCCCGCACGCGTGAGCTTCGCGATGGCCCCTGCCACGCCGGCCCCGGCCGCCGCCGCACCGCGCAAGACGCCGCCGCTGCTGGCAGCCTTGCTGCTGGCGGTGAGCGTCGCCTATCCGGTGGTGGTGTACCTGGCACTCGGCCATGTCAGCCCGCGCTGGATCGCGCTGCTGCTGGTCGCGCTCGCGCTCGCGCGCGCCTGGGTCACGCGCGAGTCGTTCTGGCTCGTGGCCGCGGCGCTGGCGGGCGTGCTCGCCCTGGCCAGCGCGCTGGGCGACCAATGGGGGCCGCTGAAGCTGTATCCGGCCCTCGTCAACCTGGTGATGCTGGGCCTGTTCGCGTCCAGCCTGTGGCGCGGCCCGAGCATCGTCGAGCGCCTTGCGCGCCTGCGCGAGCCCGAGCTGCCGCAGGCCGCGGTGGCGTACACGCGGCGCGTGACGCAGGTGTGGTGCGGCTTCTTCGTCGTCAACGGCCTGGTCGCCGTGGCCACGGCGCTGTGGGCCAGCGCAGGCGTCTGGGCGCTCTACAACGGACTGCTTTCCTACGTGGCGATGGGCCTGCTGATGGGCGGCGAATGGCTCGTGCGCCGGCGCGTGCGCGCCCGCATCGCCGCGCACGAGGCCGCCGGAGCCGACCGTGCTTGACACGGCCGGCTGGCGGCCGCTGGCGAACCTGCCTCGCACCGGCGCGTCGACGACGCCGGTGGCCTGGCGCGGCGGCCAGGCGCAGCCCGTGGGCGACTTCGCGGCGCAGGTCGCCGCCTGGCGCGACCTGCTCGCCGCGCAGCCTGGCCTGCGCTGGGCCTTGTACGCCGACGACAGCTTGGCCTTCGCGGCGGCGCTGTTCGGCGCCTGGCATGCCGGCAAGACCGTGATCGTGCCCGGCGACATGCAGGCCGACACCGTGGCTCGCCTGCAGGCTGCCTGCGACGGCGTGCTGGGCGACCTGCCGGGCGCGCTCGCGCATCCCGCGCCGCAGCCCGCGGGCGCGGCCGTCTTCGCGCCGCTCGATCGCCAAGCCACGCGGCTGGTCGTCCACACCTCGGGCACCAGCGGCGAGCCGCTGGCCATCGCCAAGACGCTCGCGCAGCTCGACGCCGAGGTGCACGCGCTCGAACTGCGCTTCGGCACGCTGTGCGACACCGGGCTGGCGCCGGTGAACCTGGCGCCCGAGACGGTCGCCGCCGGCGACGCGGTGGCCGGCCTCGCGCGCGACGCCGGCACCGGCGCGCCGCCGGTGGTCTGGGCCACCGTGACGCACCAGCACATCTACGGCCTGCTGTTTCGCGTGCTGTGGCCGCTGGCCGCGGGCCGCCCGTTCGCGGCCGAGCGCCTCGCGTTCAACGAGGAGATCGCGCAGCGCATCACCGGGCCCGCGGTGCTGGTGGCCAGCCCCGCGCACCTGCGGCGGCTGCCCGACACCCTCGACTGGAGCGCCGCCCGCGCCCATCTGCGCGCGGTGTTCTCGTCCGGCGGCCCGCTGCCGCCGGAGGCCGCCGACAGCGCGATGACGCTGCTGGGCGTCGCGCCGGTCGAGGTCTACGGCAGCTCCGAGACCGGCGGCGTGGCCTGGCGCCAGCGCGCGCGCCACGGCGACACCTGGCAGCCCTTGCCGGGCATCGAGTTCCGCATCGAGGACGGCGAGCTGAGCGTGCGCTCGCCGCACCTGCCCGACCTCGCGTGGTGGCGCACGTCCGATCGCGCCACGCCCGCCGGCGACGGCATGGACGGCTTCGAGCTGCACGGCCGCGTCGACCGCATCGTCAAGATCGAGGAAAAGCGCGTCTCGCTGACCGCGATCGAGCAGCGGCTGGTGGCCAGCGGCGATGTCGCCGAGGCGCGCGTGCTGATGCTGGCCAACGAAGCGGCCGTGGTCGACGTCGCCGGCGTCAGCGTGCCGCATGCGCTGCGCCCGGCGGTCGTCGCCGCGTTGACCGACGCGGGCCGCGCGAAGCTGCAGGGCCTGGGCAAGCCGGCGTTGGTGGCCGAGTTGCGCGCGCTGCTCATTGCCGCCGTCGATCGCGTCGCGCTGCCGCGGCGCTGGCGTTTCGTCGACGCCTTGCCGGTCAATGCCCAGGGCAAGACGACCGAGGCCTTGCTGGGGGCGCTGTTCGTTCCGCGTCCGGCGCGCCCGGTGCCCAAGTGGCGCATCGCGGAGCCGGCGCACGCGCAGGCCTCGCTCGCGCTGGCACCCGAGCTGCTGTTGTTCGACGGCCACTTTCCAGGCGCGCCCATCCTGGCCGGCGTGGCGCAGGTGGATTGGGCCATCGCGTTCGCGCGTGAACGCTTCGAGATGCCCGCGCGTTTCATCCGGATGGAAGCCCTGAAGTTCTCGCAACCCGCGCTGCCCGGCATGCATCTCGACCTCGAGCTGCACTGGAACGCCGCGAGCGCGACCCTGCAATTCGAATACCGCTCCACCGCTGGCCGCCATTCCAGCGGCCGCGTCGTGTTCGCGCAAGCGGAGGCGGCGTGATGGACCAGGCCTTCCTGCCCGTCGCGGTGATCCCGGTCTACAACCACGGCGAGGCCGTCGGCGCCGTCGCCGCCAACGTGCGCTCGCACGGGCTGCGCTGCATCCTCGTCGACGACGGAAGCTCGGCGGAGTGTGCCGCGGTGCTCGACGCACTGGCGCAGGCGCCCGACGTCACGCTGGTGCGGCTCGCGGTCAACCAGGGCAAGGGCGGCGCGATGATGGCGGGCCTGCGCGCCGCCGCGGCCGCGGGCCATTCGCACGCGTTGCAGATCGACGCCGACGGCCAGCACGACGCCGGCGACATCCCGCGCTTTCTCGCGCACGCCGCCGCCCAGCCGCAGGCCGTCATCTGCGGCACGCCGGTCTACGACGAGTCGGTGCCGAAGGTTCGGCTGGTCGCCCGCTATGCGACGCACGTCTGGGTGTGGATCAATTCGCTGTCGCTGCAGATCCGCGACTCCATGTGCGGCTTTCGCGTCTACCCGCTCGCGCCGGTCGTGCGCCTGATCGACGAGGCGCGGCTCGGACGCCGCATGGACTTCGACCCCGAGGTGCTGGTGCGCCTGCACTGGCGCGGCCTGAAGATCGTCAACGTCCCCACGCGGGTGACGTACCCGCAGGACGGCCTGTCGCACTTCCGGCTGGGCCTGGACAACTGGCTCATCACCAAGATGCACGCCCGGCTCGCGCTGGGCATGCTGCTGCGCTCGCCGATGCTGCTGTGGCGCAAGTTGGCGGCGCGATGAACACGACGACCCAGCACGCATCGGGCACCGGCCAGCGCCACTGGTCGGCCATCGGCGAGGAGACCTTCGTCGGCGGCATGTGGCTCATGTACGCGCTGTTTCGCGTCGGCGGGCGCCTGCCGTTCCGCGTCGTGCTCTACCCGGTCGTGTTCTGGTACTGGGCCGTCAACCGCGCGGCGCGCGAGGCGTCGCTCGAATACCTGCAGCGGCTGCAGCAGACGACCGGCGCGCTGGGCCACGTGCCGGGCTGGCGCGACACCTTGCGCCATTTCATGTCCTTCGCCGAGACCATCCTCGACAAGATGCTGGCCGCCGGCGGCCACTACCGGCTCGACCGCGTGCACTTTGCCAACCGCGAGCCGATCGAGGCGATGGTGCGCGCCAGGCAGGGCGGCCTGTTCGTCACGGCCCACGTGGGCTGCCTCGAGATGTGCCAGGCCTCGGCCGACGCCACGCCGGGCCTGAAGCTGACCGTGCTGGTGCACACGGTGCATGCGGAGCGCTTCAACCGCATGCTGGAGCGGCTGTCGCCCGGGCGCGGCATCTCGCTGATGCAGGTCACCGAGATCACGCCGGCCACCGCGGTGCTGCTGGCCGAGCGCGTCGAGCGCGGCGAGTTCGTCGCGATCGCCGGCGACCGCGTGCCCGTCGTCGCCGGCCGCGCGAGCGCGGTGCCGGTGCCGTTCCTGGGCCACGACGCGCCGTGGCCCACCGGCGCCTACATGCTGGCCTCGCTGCTGAAGTGCCCGCTCTATGCGCTGGGCTGCATCCGCCAGGGCGACACCCACGAGGTGCGCTTCGAGCGGCTCGCCGAGCGCGTGGTGCTGCCGCGCGCCGACCGCCTGGGCGCGAGCGCGCTGCTGGCCGCCGACTTCGCGCGCTTCGTCACCGGCCTGGTGACGCGCGCGCCGTTCGAATGGTTCAACTTCTTTTCCTTCTGGAATCAACCCGGGGCACTCACGGCGCCCCCAACGCCTGCGCGACATGACTGATTCCCGTTCCATCACGTTCGACGGTGGCCCCCTGGCCATCGAGGACGTCTGCGCGATCGCCTCGCGCAGCGCCCGCAGCACGCTGTCCGGCAACCCCGAGTTCCGTGCGCGCATCCGGCGCGGCTCCGACTTCCTCGAGCGCCTGCTGCGCGAAGACGGCGTGGTCTATGGCGTCACGACCGGCTATGGCGATTCCTGCACGGTGGTGATTCCGCCCGCGCTGGTGCCCGAGCTGCCGCACCACCTGTTCGCGTACCACGGCGTCGGCCTGGGCCGCATGCTCGACGCTGCCGAGACGCGCGCGGTGCTCGCGGCCCGCCTGCAGTCGCTGGCGCAGGGCGTCTCGGGCGTCAGCGTCGAACTGCTGGACCAGCTCGCCGCCTTCATCGAGCACGACGTGCTGCCGCGCATCCCGGCCGAAGGCTCGGTGGGCGCCAGCGGCGACCTGACGCCGCTGTCCTACGTCGCCGCGGCGTTGTGCGGCGAGCGCGAGGTGCTGTTCGAGGGCCGTGTGCAATCGGCCGCCGAGGCGCTGGCCAAGCTGGGGCGCAAGCCTCTGCGCCTGCGTCCGAAGGAAGGCCTGGCCATCATGAACGGCACCGCGGTGATGACCGCGCTGGCCTGCCTGGCCTACGAGCGCGCCGAATACGTCTCGCGCCTGGCCGCGCGCATCACGGCGTGCAGCGTTCTCGCGAGCGCCGGCAACGCGCACCACTTCGACGAGGCGCTGTTCGCGGTCAAGCCGCACGCGGGCCAGCAACGCGTCGCGGCGCGGGTGCGGGCCGACCTCGCGGTCGACTCCGACAAGCCGGCGGCGCGCAACGAGCAACGCCTGCAGGATCGCTACTCGCTGCGCTGCGCGCCGCACGTCATCGGCGTGCTGGAGGACGCGCTGCCGTTCTTTCGCCAGCTGATCGAAAACGAGCTCAACTCGGCCAACGACAACCCCATCATCGACGCCGAGCGCGAGCAGGTGCTGCACGGCGGCCACTTCTACGGCGGCCACATCGCGTTCGCGATGGACGGCCTGAAGAACGCCGTCGCCAACGTGGCGGACCTGCTCGATCGCCAGCTCGCGCTGCTGGTCGACACGCGCTACAACCACGGCCTGCCGTCCAACCTGTCGGGCGCCACCGGCGCGCGGGCGCCGATCAACCATGGCCTGAAGGCGCTGCAGATCAGCGTGTCGGCGTGGACGGCCGAGGCGCTCAAGCAGACCATGCCGGCCAGCGTGTTCTCGCGCTCGACCGAGTGCCACAACCAGGACAAGGTCAGCATGGGCACCATCGCCGCGCGCGACTGCCTGCGCGTGCTGGAGCTCACCGAGCAGGTCTGCGCCGCCATGCTGATCGCGGCGCGCCAGGGCGTCGCGCTGCGCTGCGCGCAGGACGGCGTCGTGCCCGGCGCCACGCTGCAGGCGTTCCAGGCCGACCTCGAACGGCGCATCGCCTACGTCGCCGAGGATCGCGCGCTCGACGCCGACCTGATCGCGCTGCTGTCCGCGCTGCGCGCCCGCGAATGGACCCTGCATGACGACGCCTGAGCTGTCTCACGAGATCCGGATCGTGCCCGCGTTCCACGACATCGACTCGATGGACGTCGTCTGGCACGGCCACTACGTCAAGTACCTCGAGCTGGCGCGCTGTGCGCTGCTGGACAAGTTCGACTACGGCTATGCCCGCATGCGCGAATCGGGCTATGCCTGGCCGATCGTCGACCTGCGCATGAAGTACAGCGGCCCGGCGAGCTTCGACCAGCCGCTTCTGGTGCGGGCCGAGATCGTCGAATGGGAGAGCCGGCTGAAGATGGACTACACCATCCGCGACGCCCGCACCGGCAAGCGCATCCACCGCGCGACGTCGATCCAGGTCGCCGTGGACATCGCCACCAGCCAGATGCAGTACGTCTGCCCGCAGGTGCTGTGGCAGCGCCTGGGAGTGGTGCCGTGCTGAAGGCCCGCCGACTCTTCGTGCTGGCGGCATTGGCGTCGTTCGTGGCCGCTGTCCAGGCGCAGCCGGCGAGCGACTTCGGCAAGTTGCTGCATGAGCGCCTGAAGGCCTCGCCGGTGCTCAAGGGCGAGTTCGAGCAGACCAAGACGCTCAAGGGCTTCAAGAACCCGCTGGTGTCGCGCGGGCAATTCCTGGTGGCGCGCGGGCAGGGCGTGTGGTGGCATACGCTGCAGCCGTTCGAGAGCACGCTGGTCGTGACCCAGACCCGCCTGTTCACCCGCAATGCCGATGGCAGCGTCACCAACCTGATGGATGCGCAGGCCGAGCCGGGGCTGCAGCAGGTCAACGCGCTGATCTTCTCGCTGCTGGCCGCCGATCCCGAGGTGCTGGCCGACAAGTTCAACGTCGTTGCCCAGCCCGTGGGCGCCAACGGCTGGACGCTCGCGCTGACGCCGCGCGACGCCAATCTGGCCAAATTCCTCGTGCGCGCGACGCTGGCCGGGGAGCGCGACGTGCAGACGGTGCGCATCGACGAGGCGCGCGGCGACACCACGCAGATCCGTTTCTCGCACCAGGTGCCGTCCGCGGCGCTGACGGCCGACGAGGCAGCGCGCTTCCAATGAGCCCGGACGGCCGCGACGCGCGACCGTTGCACCGCCTGCGCTGGCAGGTGGCGGCCTGGCTATGGCTGGCCGTGTGCGTCGTCGTGGCCGCGCATCAATGGACGTTCTGGCGCGCCCCCCATTTCGGCACCGACGTGATGGCCTTGCTGCCGCAGGACGAGCAGGCGCCCGAAGTCGGCCGCGCGACGCGCCAGTTGGCCGACCAGGCCACTCGCCAGGTCGTCGTCATGATCGGCGCGCCCGATTGGGCGCAGGCGCAGAAGGCGGCCACCGCCTGGCAGCAGTCCATCGTCGCCAGCCGGGCACCGCTGAAGCAAAGCGCGATGGCCGGCGCCGACACGCTGCGCGACACGATGGCCTTCTACGCGCCGTACCGCGACCGCCTGCTGACGCCCGCGCAGCGCCAGCAGCTCCAGCACGCGGCGCCGCAGTCGCTGGTGCAGTCGGCGCTGGCCGCGCTGGCGCAGCCCGGCGGGCTGCATCTGGGCGACTGGAACGCCGACCCGCTGGGACTGTGGCCGCAGTGGTGGCTCGCGCGCGCGAGCGACACGCGGGCGCGGCCGCGCGACGGCCAACTCGCCCTCAGCGATGGCGGCCTCGAATGGATCGTGCTGCTGCGCGAAACCACCGGCCCCGCCTTCGCACTCACCGGCGACGCGCCGATCGCCGACGCGCTTTCGCAGGCACGGGCCGCGGCGGCGTCCGCGGCGCCCGGCGTCAAGGTGCTGGCCGCCGGCGTGCCGCTGCATGCCGAAGCCGCCGCGGCGCGCGCGCACTGGGAGATCAACACCATCGGCTGGGGCTCGGTCGCCGGCGTGTTGCTGCTGGCCTGGCTCGCCTTCCGCTCGCTGTGGCCCCGGCTGCTGATGGCCGTGTCGCTGCTGGCGGGCATGGCGTTGGCGTTGTCGGTGACCTCGTGGGTGTTCGGCGAGGTCAACCTGCTGACGATGGTGTTCGGCGCCAGCCTGATCGGCTGCGCGGAGGACTATGGCCTGTACTACTTCGCCAACCGCCAGGGCGCGCCGGACGCGCCGCCGCTGCGCATGATGGCCACGTTGCTGCCCGGCCTCGCGCTCGCGCTGCTGACCAGCGTGCTGGGCTACGTCGCGCTCGGGCTGCCGCCCTTCCCGGGGCTGCGCCAGATGGCCCTGTTCTCGGTCGTCGGGATCGCCGGCACCTTCCTGACCACCGTCTGCTGGTTCCCCTGGATCGACCGCGGCGCGCCCGGCACCACCCGGTTCTCGAACTGGATCGTGGCGGGATTCGCGCGCTGGCCTCGCTTCGGCGCCGGGCGTGCCACCTGGATCGTGCACGCGGTCGTCGCCCTGGCCTGCGGCCTGGCGATCGCGGGCTTGCGGGTCAACGACGACCTGCGCCAGCTGCAGGGGTCGCCGCAGGGGCTGGTCGACGCGCAGCGCGAGGTCGGCCGCCTGCTGGGCCTGCCGAGTCCCGCGCAGTTCTTCGTCATTCGCGGCACCAGCCAGGACGACGTGCTGCAGCGCGAGGAGGCGCTCAAGGCGCGTCTCGATGCGTGCGTGGCCGGTGGCGAGCTCGCCGGCTATCGCGCGCTGTCCGACTGGGTGCCCTCGCAGGCGCGCCAGGCGAGCGACGCCGCGCTGACCCGCCGCGTCGAGGACGGCGTGATCGCCGGTGTCGACCAGGTGCTGGGCGAGACGCAGCGGCGCGCGAGCTTCGACGCGGCCCCCTTGACGCTTCAACGGTGGCTCGCGTCGCCTGCGGCCGCGAGCGCGCGGGCGCTGTGGATCGGCGCGGTGCCGCGTGCCGAGGACGGCACGGCGTTCGCCAGCGTCGTGATGCTGCGCGGCGTGCGCGACCTCGCGTCGCTGCCCGCCATCGCCCGCAGCGCCGAGGGCCTGGACGGCGTGCGCTGGGTCGACCAGGTGCAGTCGGTGTCCACGCTGATGGGCCGCTATCGCCACACGATGGGCCTGCTGCTGATCGCCGGCCACGCGGCCGTGCTGCTGGTCCTGCTGTGGCGCTACGGCCGCCGCGCATGGCGGGCCTGGACGCCCACGGCCGTCGCAACGCTGGGCACGCTGGCGCTGCTGGCGCTGTTCGGCCAGCCGCTGCAACTGTTCAACGTGCTGGCGCTGGCGCTGCTGCTGGGCATCGGCATCGACTACGGGATCTTCCTGCTCGAACGCGAGAACGCCGACGCCGGTGCGGCCTGGCTGGCGGTGGTGCTCGGCGCGGCCGGCACCTGGCTGTCGTTCGGGCTGCTGGCGCTGTCGAGCACGCCCGCGCTACGCTCGTTCGGTCTGACGCTTCTTTTCGGAATTCTCCTGGTGTGGTTCGCTGCACCCTTCTATCGCTCCACACGCGTCACTGCGACACTTCCATGACCCACGAATCAACCGATGTCCTGATCATCGGTGCCGGTCCGGCCGGCGCCGTCGCCGCAGCCTTCCTGCGCCAGCAAGGGCGCCGCGTGCTGGTGCTCGAACGCGAGCAGTTCCCGCGCTTTTCGATCGGCGAGAGCCTGCTGCCGCAAAGCATGGAGTACATCGAGGCCGCGGGCATGTTGCGCGACGTCGTCGAGGCCGGCTTCCAGTTCAAGAACGGTGCGGCGTTCGCGTGGGGCGACCGCTACACCGCCTTCGACTTCCGCGACAAGTTCTCCGAGGGCTGGGGCACGACCTACCAGGTGCAGCGCGGCAACTTCGACAAGGTGCTGGCCGACGCCGCAGCGCGCATGGGCGCGGACATCCGCTATCGCCACGAGGTGACCGCGGTCGACCTCGCGGGCGAGCGGCCGCGCGTCACGGCGCGCGACGCCGACGGCCACCTGCTGCAGGTCGAGGCCCGCTTCCTGCTCGACGCCAGCGGCTTCGGCCGCGTGCTGCCGCGCCTGCTCGCGCTGGAGACGCCGTCCAACTTCCCCGTGCGCGGCGCGATCTTCACGCACGTGGCCGACCACATCCCGTCCGACGGCCCGTTCGATCGCGAGAAGATCCGCGTGACGGTGCATCCGCGGCACGCCGACGTCTGGTTCTGGACCATTCCGTTCTCGAAGGGCCGTTGCTCGCTGGGCGTGGTCGCGGCGCAGGACTTCCTGGCCCGATATCCCGGCAGCGATATGGAACGCCTGCGCGCGATCCTCGCGGAGGATCCGGGCCTGAGCACGCTGTTGAAGGATGCCGAATGGGACACGCCTGCACGCCAGATCGTCGGCTACTCGGCCAACGTGAAGTCGTTGTGGGGCAAGGGCTTCGCGCTGCTGGGCAACGCCGGCGAGTTCCTCGATCCGGTGTTCTCCAGCGGCGTGACCATTGCGTTCAAGTCGGCATCGCTCGCCACGCAATGCCTCGCGCGCGAGTTCGCGGGCGAGGCGGTGGACTGGCAGGCGGACTACGCCGTGCCGCTGAAGGCCGGCGTCGACACCTTCCGCACCTTCGTCGACGCCTGGTACGCGGGCGGCTTCCAGAAGATCATCTTCCACGAACGCCACACGCCCGACATCCGCCGCATGATCTCGTCCATCCTCGCCGGCTATGCCTGGGACCAGGCCAACCCGTACGTCGCGCAGGCCAGGCGCCGGCTGAGCGTGCTGGAGGAACTGTGCAGCGACTGATCGCCGCTGCGGCGCTCGCCACGCTGGGGGCTTGCGCATCCGCGCCCCCGCGCGCGGCGCCGCGCGAGGCGCCGCAGCTGCGCCTCGCGCCCGCATTGCTGGGCCATGCGCTGAACGTGCAGCAGCATCTGACGCTGCAGGCGCCCGGCCGCGAGCAGCAGCTCGACGTGCTGCTGGAGGCCGATGCGCAGCATGTGCAGCTGGGCGTCGTCGCGATGGGACAGGTGGCGGCGCGTCTGGACTGGGACGGCACGACGCTGACGGAAGAGCGCGCGTCGTGGTGGCCGCAGGCCGTCTCGGGCGCGCGCATCCTGAGCGACCTGCAGCTGACGCTGTGGCCGGTGGCGGCGATCCAGGCGGCGTTGCCGGCGGGCTGGGTGCTGGCCGAGTCCGGCAACGTGCGCACGCTGAGCCAGGACGGCGAGGCCGTGACGGTGATCACGCAGACCGCGCCCGCAGTGGTCGAGCTCGACCAGCGGCGCGAGCATTTCAAGTTGAAGATCGAGTCGCGCGCCAACCCTGGCGCCGCGTCCTGACCATGACAGACATCTACCTGCAAGCCCAGTCCTGCGTCTGCGCGCTCGGCGACACGCCCGAGGCGATCCGTGCCGCGCTGTGGGCCGACGCGCCGTCGGGCGTCGCGCCGACCGACGCGCATACCCCGGGCCGCATGCTGCACCTGGGTTGCGTGGCGTCGCCGTTGCCCTCCCTGAAGGACCTTCCGCCCCGCCAGCGCAGCCGCAACAACGCGTTGCTGCTGGCCGCGCTGGCGCCGCTCCGGGCCCGGGTCGAGGCGGCGATCGATCGCTTCGGCCCGGCCCGGGTCGCGGTGGTGCTGGGCGTCAGTACGGCTGGTCTGGACGAAGGCGTGGCTGCCATCCAGCAGGTGCACGCCGGCTTCGGCTGGCCGCCGGGATACGACTACGCGCTGCAGGAGATGGGCAACGCCGCGCAATGCGTGGCGGGGAGCCTGGGCATCAGCGGGCCGGCCTATGTCGTCTCCACGGCGTGCTCGTCGGGCGCGAAGGCGATCGCCAGCGGCGCGCGCCTGCTGCGCACGGGCCAGGTCGACGCCGTCGTGGCGGGCGGCGGCGATGCCCTGTCCGGCTTCACGATCGCCGGCTTCTCGGCGCTGGACGCGGTGTCGGCCGAGCGCTGCAATCCGCTGTCGGCTCACCGCGCGGGCATCAACATCGGCGAGGGCGCCGCGCTGTTCCTGATGGGACGCGACGAGGGCCCGGTGCGGCTGGCCGGCTGGGGCGAAAGCGCGGACGCGCACCACATGTCCGCGCCGGAGCCCAGCGGCCGCGGCGCGGCCGAGGCGATGACGCGTGCGCTGGCGCGTGCCGGGGTCGCGGCGCGCGACATCGACTACGTCAACCTGCACGGCACCGCCACGCCGCAGAACGACGCGATGGAAAGCCTGGCCGTCGAGCGTGTGCTGGGCCGAGAGGTGCCGGTGAGCTCCACCAAGCCGCTGACCGGCCACGCGCTGGCGGCTGCCGGGGCGATCGAGGCGGCGTTCGCCTGGCATTGCCTGGTCGACAACCCGCACGGCCGGCTGCCGGTGCATTGGTGGGACGGCGTCGCCGACGCGGCGTTGCCCGCGCTGCGACCGGTCGCGGCCGGCACGGCGCTGGGCCGGCCCGTGCGCCATGTGCTGAGCAATTCGTTCGCCTTCGGAGGCAGCAACGCGTCGTTGCTGTTCGCGCAGCCATGAGCGCGCCGCGCAACGACTCCTGGGCGCCGCACGTCATGGACGCGTGGGTGCCGCACCGCGGCGCGATGAGCCTGCTCGACGACGTCGAGCACTGCGATGGGCTCGCCATCGTGGCGCGCGTGCGCGTGCCGGCCGACGGCCTGTTCCATGGCGCCGGCGGCGTGCCTGCCTGGGTCGGCATCGAGTACATGGCGCAGGCCGTGGCCGCCTGGTCGGGCGCGCGCGCCCGCACGGGAGGCGGATCGCCGAGAATCGGCTACTTGCTGGGCAGCCGCCGCTACGAGGCCGCGGTGCCTGCGTTCGAGGTCGGCGCCGAGCTGCGCGTGTTCGCGTCGTGCGAGCTGATGGGGGACAACGGCCTGGGCATGTTCGACTGCCGCATCGAACAGGGCGGCCGCGTGCTGGCCAGCGCGCGGCTGAGCGTGTTCGAGCCGCCGGATCAAGAGGATGGGTCGCCGCAGAGCGGCGCGAGGGAAGGACAACAATGAGCAATGACAACAGGCACACGGTGCTGGTCACCGGCGCGAGCCGCGGCATCGGGCGCGCGATCGCGCTGGCGGCCGCGCGCGACGGCCACGACGTGGTGGTGCATTGCCGCACCGGGCTGGACCAGGCGCGTGCGGTGTGCGACGAGATCGCGGCACTTGGCGCCTCGGCGCGCGTGCTGGCATTCGACGTCGCCGACCGCGCCGCCGCGGCGGCCGCGCTGCAGGCCGACATCGAACAGCACGGCGCCTATTACGGCGTCGTGTGCAACGCCGGCATCGCGCGCGACAACGCGTTCCCGGCGATGAGCGGCGAGGAGTGGGACGCCGTCGTGCACACCAACCTCGACGGCTTCTTCAACGTGCTCAACCCCGTGGTGATGCCGATGATCCAGCGCCGCAAGCCGGGCCGCATCGTCACCCTGGCCTCGGTGTCGGCGCTGATGGGCAATCGCGGCCAGACCAACTACAGTGCCGCCAAGGCGGGCGTGATCGCCGCGACCAAGTCGCTGGCCGTCGAGCTCGCCAAGCGTGCCATCACCGTCAATTGCGTGGCGCCCGGGCTGATCGACACCGAGATGGTGGCGCCCGAGGTGCTGGAGGAAGCGATGAAGATCATCCCGTTGCGCCGCATGGGCACGCCCGACGAAGTGGCCGCGCTGGTCGCCTTCCTGCTCAAGCCGGAGGCGGCCTACATCACGCGCCAGGTGATCTCCGTCAACGGAGGCATGGTCGGATGAAGCGCGTCGTCGTCACCGGATTCGGCGCGCTCAGCCCGCTCGGCCACGACTGGCCCAGCGTGCTTGCCGCGCTCAAGGGCGGCCGCAACGCGGTGCAGGTCATGGAAGCGTGGGCGCAGTACGACGGCCTGAACACGCGCCTTGGCGTGCCCGTGCTGCCGTTCGAGCTGCCCGCGCACTACAACCGCAAGTCGATGCGCAGCATGGGCCGCGTCGCCATCATGGCCACGCGCGCGAGCGAGCTGGCGCTGATCGATGCGGGCCTGCTGGGCGACCCGCTGGTCACCAGCGGGCGCATGGGCGTCTCGTACGGCTCGTCCACCGGCACGCCGCAGGCGCTGGGCGACTTCGGCCGCATGATGCACGAGAAGACCACCGAGGGCATCACCGCCAACACGTACATCAAGATGATGTCGCATACCGCGGCCGTCAACATCGGCGTGTTCTTCGGGCTCACCGGCCGCATCGTCACCACCTCCAGCGCCTGCACCTCGGGCAGCCAGGGCATCGGCTACGCCTTCGAGGCGATCCAGAGCGGACGCCAGGTGGCCATGCTGACCGGCGGC
>Ga0209759_1000849_pt1 | contig 23824 bp, 15 predicted proteins | sample AraplaCL_Col_mMS_FD_184261 | JGI IMG/M metagenome (GOLD analysis project Ga0209759, IMG submission 184261) | Arabidopsis root microbial communities from the University of North Carolina, USA - plate scrape CL_Col_mMS (SPAdes) (version 2) | ecosystem: Host-associated > Plants > Roots >...
GTCGCCAACTACGCGGGCGTCACCGTCGAACGCAAGGAAGGCCTGTTGAGCCTGCCGTCGGGGCGCCAGGTGCGCGTGCTCGACCTGCCCGGCGCCTACAGCCTGAACGCCACCAGCGCCGACGAGACCGTCACGCGCGATGTCGTTCACGGCAAGCGGGCCGGCGAGCCGCCGCCCGACCTGCTGGTGTGCGTCACCGACGCCACCAACCTGCGCCTGACGCTGCGCCTCGTGATCGAGGCGCGCCGGCTCGGCCGCCCGATGCTGGTGGCGCTGAACCTGACCGATGTCGCACGCAAGCGCGGCATCCACATCGACGTCAGGAAGCTCGAGAGCGAGCTGGGCGTGCCGGTCGTCGAGACCGTGGCGGTACGCTCCGGCGGCGCCGAGTCGCTGGTGGCCACGATCGATGCCTGGCTGGCACGCGTGCACGAGCCCGCCAACCCGCCCGCGTCCGGCCCGGGCGTGCACCGCGATGCCGAGCCGCCGCACGGCCATGTCGGCCAGGCCGCGATCGACGCGGTCATGCGCGACCACCACGAAGTGCACCGGCTGCTCGACGCCACGCTCACCGAACCCGTGGCCAGCACGCACGTGGACGACCGCCTCGACCGCGTGCTGCTGCACCCGGTCGGGGGCATGGCCATCCTGGCCGTCGTGCTGTTCCTGATGTTCCAGGCGGTGTTCAGCTGGGCCAAGTGGCCGATGGAGCATATCCAGGCGCTGATGGACGCCACCGGCCAGCTGGTGGCCCGGCACATGGACGACGGCATGCTGCGCAGCCTTCTGGTGGACGGCGTCATCGCCGGCGCCGGCAGCGTCATCGTGTTCCTGCCGCAGATCCTGATCCTGTTCCTGTTCATCCTGGCGCTCGAAGACTCCGGTTATCTGCCGCGTGCCGCGTTCCTGCTCGATCGCGTGATGGCCAGCGTGGGCCTGACGGGGCGCAGCTTCATCCCGCTGCTCTCGAGCTTCGCGTGCGCGATCCCCGGCATCATGGCCACGCGCACCATCGCCGATCCGCGCGACCGGCTGTCGACGATCCTGATCGCGCCGCTGATGACGTGCTCGGCGCGCCTGCCGGTCTATGCCCTGCTGATCGGCGCCTTCATTCCGGCGCGCACGCTGGCGTTCGGGGTCAACCTGCAGGGCCTGGTGCTGTTCGTGCTGTACATGGCCGGCATCGTCAGCGCGATGGCCGTGGCCTGGGTGCTGCAGCGCCTGGGCCGGCGCTCCGGCCCGGCTCACCACACGCTGATGATGGAGCTGCCGGCCTACCGCTGGCCCAACGCGCGCAACCTGGCGATCGGGCTGTGGGAACGCGCGCGCATCTTCATCACGCGCGTGGGCACCATCATCCTGTCGCTGATGATCGTGCTGTGGTTCCTGTCGACCTTCCCCGGCCCGCCGCCGGGCGCCACCGAGCCGGCGATCACCTACAGCCTGGCCGGGCGCCTCGGCCATGCGCTGCAGTACGTCTTCGCACCGATCGGCTTCAACTGGCAGATCGCCATCGCGCTGGTGCCGGGCCTGGCGGCGCGCGAGGTGGCCGTGGGCGCGCTGGGCACCGTCTACGCGCTGTCGGCCTCGGGCGACGCCGTGGCCGAGCAGCTGTCGCCGCTGATCCAGCACAGCTGGTCGCTGCCCACCGCCTGCGCGCTGCTCGCGTGGTACGTCTTCGCGCCGCAGTGCGTCGCCACGCTGTCGGTCACCCGGCGCGAGACGGGCGGCTGGCGCCAGCCCGTCATCATGGCGAGCTACCTGTTCGCCCTTGCATACATCGCATCGGGCCTCACCTACCACGTGATGCGCCACTTCTTCGGGTCCTGAGATGCAGACGCTGATCACCTTGCTCATCGTGCTGGCGGCCGCCGGCTACAGCGTCTGGAAGCTGGCCCCGGCCACGTTCCGCCGCAAGCTGGCCGCGCAGTCGGGCACGCTCGCGCGCGCGACGGGCGCGTCCGCGCAGACGGCGCGGCGCATCGAGATCAAGGCGATGGATGCCGCCATCAACGCCGGCGGCTGCGGCAGTTGCGGGCCGTGCAAGGGCTGCGCGACCGGCCAGGCCAAGGACGACGAAGCGCCCTCCGCCTGAGCGTCAGCGCTTCAGGCCCAGCAGCGCCAGCGCATGCCGGTGCAGCCGGCCATTCGGGTCCGCCAGGTTGTGCAGGATCGTGAAGTGGTTCGCGTTGGGAATGGTCTCGCTCACCGGCACGCTGGTGGGCCCCCATTGGTCGCGGATCAAGGCGCTCTGGCGCTTGAGCTCCGACGACTCGTCGCCGCCCACGGCCGTCAACAACGGCCTGCGCGGCCGCGGGAAGAACGCCGTGCTCAGGCGCTTGACGCTGGACGGCGTCAGTCCCACGTCGTCCTTGAGGAACGGCGCATGGCGCAGTGGCTCCAGGTCGAACAGCCCCGAGATCGCCAGCGCGCCGCTGACGAGCTGCGGCGGCAGCGCGGGGTCGACCTCCTTCCAGCGGCAGCTCAGCATCATCGATGCAAGGTGCCCGCCCGCCGCGTGGCCCGCGACGACGATGCGCGCCGGATCGCCGCCATACAGCGCGGCATGGCGGTGCACCCAGGCCAGGCAGCGGGTGAGCTGAAGCACGATGTGTTGGATGCTCACGGCGGGACACAACGCGTAGTTGGGCACGACCACCAGTGCTCCCGCCGACGTGAACGACGGCGCCAGGAAGCCGTGCAGCGACTTGTCCGACCCGCGCCAGTCGCCGCCGTGGATGAAGACCAGCACCGGCGCATTGGCGTGGGGCGACGGATACACGTCCAGGGTCTCGTTGTCGCCAGGGCCGTAGCACACGTCGCCGCGCCAGGATTCGAGGCGCTGCACCAGCGAGGACGCGGTCTGCCAGCGTGCGCCGATCTGGACGTGATCGGGATGGCGTGCGCGCTGGTCGTACTCGGCGTCCAGCCAGGCCGGATCGAGGCGCAAGGCGCGCGGTGGGGTGCTCAGGGTCACGTCGAGGCTCCTGGGGACGACGGTTGGCGCAAGGCGGCCATCCTAGTCCAACTGCCTCGCGCTGCCGAGTCGAGCGCTGTCATCTGCGACAGGCTATGAAAGCGCTTTCCTATTTAGTCAACGTCAACCCCACCGGCCTGGGACAAACCCGCGTTTTGGCGGAAATGTTGCGTCCGCAAGTCGAAACGCGACCATATGCGGGAGTTCCCTAGATCACAGCGGGGACAAGTGGCATACATTTGAAACCGCTTTCAGGAACACGAGCATCTGGTTTTGAAAGCGCTTTCACTGCCCGCAACCGATGACGGGCAGGAATTGGGCGCACGTTCCCCAACGGCGGCTCGGCTCACCAAAACAATGGAGACACGTCAATGAAGATCCACTACGCGCCGTCGTTCCGGCGAACCCGCCTCGCCTCGGCTTGCGCACTGCTGCTCGCCGGCGCCGCTGCCCACGGGCAGGGTGCGGACGCTGCGGCGGCGCCGGCCTCGGCGGCCAGCGCCGGCGCTCGCTCGGAGGTGCAGAGCGTCACCGTCACCGGCATCCGCGCCAGTCTCGAGACCTCGCTGGCCCTCAAGCGCGACGCGCACGGTATCGTCGACGGCATCACCGCGGAGGACGTCGGCAAGTTCCCCGACACCAACCTGGCCGAGGCCATGCAGCGCATCAGCGGCGTGTCCATCGACCGCGTCGCGGGCGAAGGCTCCAAGATCACGGTGCGCGGCTTCGGGCCCGACTACAACATGATCCTGTTGAACGGACGCCAGATGCCGGCGACGACCGTGGAAGACACCGGTCCGTCGGGCTCGCGCGCGTTCGACTTCGCCAACCTCGCCGCCGAATCCATCTCGGGCCTCGAGGTCTGGAAGACCAGCAAGGCCGCGCAGCCGGCCGGCGGCATCGGCGCCACGATCAACATCAAGACCGCGCGTCCGCTGGACAACTTCAATGGCCGCATCGCCGCCGTGGGCGTGCAAGGCATCATCGACCGGTCCAACCAGCGCCTGCCAGCGGACGACCGGGGCAAGAGCATCACGCCCGAGATCTCCGGCATCTACAGCGACACCTTCGCCGATCGCACCTTCGGCGTGGCGCTCACCGGCAACTACGAAGAGCGTGACGGCGGCTACAACAGCGCCGGCGTCACCAGCGGCTGGCGCAACTGCGCCGCGGCCGACGCCAACTGCTGGGGCGCCATCCCGCAGCCCGGCGCCTATCGTTCCGACCTGGTCACCAACCGGCCGACCAGCGGCATCTACTCGGTGCCGCAGAACATCGACTACGCCGTCTCGGGCATCCACCGCGAACGCGTCAACGGCCAGCTGACGCTGCAGTGGCAGCCGGTCAAGGCCTTCACCAGCACGCTGGACTACACCTATTCGCAGAACCGGCTCGACACCAAGCGCAACGACATCTCGTCCTGGTTCAACTTCGGCCCTTCGAGCAGCAGCTGGACCAACGGCCCGGCCGCCACGCCGCTGATCTACTCGGAAGACCTCAACGATCCGAACTACGTCGACGCCACCGGCAAGGCGGCGCCGATCGGTCCGGCCGACGTCGCGATGGGCGTGGCCAAGTTCGGCGTCAAGACGACCTTGCGCTCCCTCGGCCTGAACCTGGGGTGGAAGCCGAGCGACATGCTGCGCCTGGAGCTCGACGCGCATTCGTCGAACTCGACGTCCGGTTCCGACAATCCGTACGGCACCAACAACGTGATCGGCACGGCCGCCTTCAACCGCGGCACCACGACGGTCGACTTCACGCACGACTTCCCGGTGATGAGCCTGGCCAACACCGTGCGCGACGCGTCGCTGCAGCAGGTCACCGGCTCGTCGTTCCGCAACAGCTACATGAAGGCCAGCGTCGAGCAACTGCAGCTCAAGGGCGCGTGGGAGGCCACCGAGCAGTCCTCCGTGGACTTCGGCCTGAACATCACGCACGTCAAGAACCGCACCGCCTACGCCAACGTGCAGCAGGACAGCTGGGGCGGCGCCACCAACGCCGCCGACTATCCGGACGACATCTGGCACCCCGACACGCTCAACAAGTACTTCAGCCGCATGAGCGGCAGCGGCGACCCGGCACTGTTCAACACCTGGTTCACGGACAACTTCAATCAGGTGCGCGACATTGCGGCCAAGGTCGGCAACCCGGCCCACTATGTGGCCTCGTCCGATTTCGACGGCCCCGGCGGCACCGACCGCCGCACCAAGGAGAACACGCTGAGCCTGTACGGGCAGTACAACCGCGACTGGGAGACCGCGCGCATCCCGATGAACCTGTCCACCGGCCTGCGCTACGAGAAGACGGACGTCACGGCCGCGGCCGTCGTGCCCACCCCCGCCGGATCGTCCTGGGGCTCGGTCAACGAGTTCGACCTGACCTATAACGGCCAGGCCGCCACGACGCAGAAGGGCAGCTACAAGTACTTCCTGCCCAGCATCGACTACGACGCATCGCTGCGCAGCGACGTCAAGTTGCGCCTGAGCTACGGCGACACCATTGCGCGCCCGGGCTGGGACCAGATCCAGGGCGGCCGCTCGCTCGACCAGCTGTTCCGCGTCGCTGGCGGGACGGGTTCGCAAGGCAACCCGGCTCTCAAGCCGCTGCGCTCGCACAACCTGGACGCGTCGGTGGAGTGGTACTACGGCAAGACGAGCTACGCCTCGATCGGCTTCTTCCACAAGAACGTCGAGAACTTCATCGGCCAGACCCAGCAGACGTACTCGGCCACGGGCCTGACCACGCCGGTGGGCGGGGCCTATTGGAATGCCGCCGTCGGCGCGGGAGGGTGCGCGACCACCGATCTGCAGTGCATCCGCAACTACATCTTCAACAACTATGCCGGGCAGCCGGGCGTCACCAAAGGCCCCAACGACACCGGCGGCAATCCGACGGGCACCATCACGGGCCAGAGCGGCGACCCGACGCTGACGTTCAAGATCAACACGCCGGCCAACCAGCGCTCCTCCAGCCTGCGTGGCTGGGAGTTCAACGTCCAGAATGCGTTCGGCAACAGCGGCTTCGGCGTGAGCGCGAACTACACGCTCGTGATGTCGGGACTGAAGTACGACAACGCCAACATGAACGACCAATTCGTCGCGCTGGTGGGCCTGAGCAACTCGGCCAACGTCGTCGCGTTCTATGAGAACGACACCGTCAACGCCCGCCTGGCCTACAACTGGCGCGGCCAGTTCCTGGCAGCCAAGACGGACGGCGCCGGCCCGAACCCCGTCTACACCGAGCCCTATGGCCAGGTGGACATGACGCTGGGCTACAACGTGGACAAGCACCTGTCGTTCCAGCTGGACGCGATCAACCTCAATGACGGCGTGCTGCGCCAGCACAGCCGCACCAAGGAAGAATTGGAGTCGATCACGCAGACCGGCCGGCGCTTCATGATCGGGGCACGCTACAAGTTCTGATCCACACCGGGCTAGCCTCATGGCGCCGTCCGCCGGTTCCCCCTGGGAATCGCCGGGTGGCGTCGCTTTTTCCAGACCGGCATGATGATGAAGATGCGCAGCAACGATGACGTGCGACACGTCGTGATCCTCGGAGGCGGTTCGGCCGGCTGGCTGACCGCCGCCCTGCTCGCGCGCGAGCACCACGCGGGCGAGCCCGGCGGCCTGGCCGTCACCCTGATCGAGTCGCCCAACACGCCGCCGATCGGCGTGGGCGAAGGCACGTGGCCGTCGATGCGCGATACGTTGCGGCGTATCGGCCTGAGCGAGACGGCGCTCATCCGCGAATGCGAGGCGTCATTCAAGCAAGGCTCGCTGTTCCAGGGCTGGATGCGCGGCGCGAGCGCCTCCGAGGGCGACCACTACCGCCATCCGTTCTCGCTGCCGATGGGCTTCGGCGATGTCGACCTGGTGGCCGGCTGGCTGCAGCGCCATGGCGACCGGCCGTTCGCCGAGGTGGTCAGCGCGCAGCCGCACGTCTGCGCGGCCGGCCATGCGCCCAAGCAGGCGTCCACGCCCGAATATGCGGCGGTCGCCAACTACGGCTACCACTTCGACGCCGGCAAGTTCGGCGTGCTGCTGCGCGAGCACGCCGTGGCCAACCTGCACGTGCGCCACATCGCCGACGACGTCGGCGAGGTGCTGTCGCACGAGGACGGCGACATCGCCGCGCTGCGCACACGCGCGCATGGCGACATCGCCGGCGACCTGTTCATCGATTGCTCGGGCATGGCCTCGCTGCTGATCGGCCGGCACTTCGCGATCGCCACCCGTTCCTGCAAGCCGCAGATCTTCAACGACACCGCGCTGGCGCTGCAGGTGCCCTACGCCGCGCCGGACGCGCCCATCGCGTGCGAGACCATCGCCACCGCCCAGACCGCCGGCTGGACCTGGGACATCGGCTTGCCCACACGGCGCGGCGTCGGGCTCGTCTACTCCAGCGCGCACCTGTCGCACGAGCAGGCCGAACAGCAGCTGATCGCGCAGATCCGCAAGACCGGCGGCCCGCACGATCCCGGCACGCCGCGCCGCATCGCGTTCGAGCCCGGCTACCGCGAGCGCTTCTGGCATCGCAACTGCGTGGCCGTGGGCCTGTCGGCGGGCTTCGTCGAACCACTCGAGGCCTCGGCGCTGGCGCTGGTGGAGCTCTCGGCGGCGATGATCAGCGACGAGATGCCGGCCACGCGCACGGAGATGGCGCTGGTGGAACGCCGCTTCAACGACGCCTTCACCTATCGCTGGGAGCGTGTCGTCGACTTCCTGAAGCTGCACTACGTGCTGAGCCGGCGCGACGACAGCGACTACTGGCGCGCGCACCGCGAACGCGCGTCGCTGCCGGACCGCCTCGCCGAGCTGCTCGCGCTGTGGCGCCATCGCGCGCCGTATCGCCACGACTTCTTCCGCGTCGAGGAGGTGTTTCCCGCCGCCAGCTACCAGTACGTGCTGCATGGCATGGGCTTCGTGCCCGAGCCCACCGCGCGCCTGCGTCACGCGCGCGTGGGCGAGGCGGCCGAGCCGTACTTCCGCGAGACCGCCCACCTGGCGCGGCGCATGCTCGGCGCCCTGCCGCTGCAGCGCTCGCTCATCGCCCACATCCACGCGCACGGCCTGCCGCGCGGCTGACCCTCAAGGACTCGCATGAAACCCGTCCAGCTCGACAACAACACCCATCGCGACCTGCGCGTCGTCACCACCCGCGGCGCCGCCTGGGGCGACGACCAGATGACCTCGCCGGTCTTCGCCTCGGAGTTCCGCAACGTCCAGGCCCACTATCCGATCGTGTTCCAGCAGGCCGACAACGGCCGGGGCATGCAGCCCGTGGCCCTGCTGGGCCTGCGCTTCGGCGAGAACCTGTTCCTCGAGGACCAGGGCTGGGACGCGGCCTACATCCCGCTCGCGTTCGAACGCGGCCCGTTCATGATCGGCCGCGCCGGCGACCAGCTGATGGTCCACGTCGACATGGACAGCCCGCGCATCGGCGACGGCATCGGCGAGCCCGTGTTCCTCCCGCACGGCGGCCTGACCGAGTACCTGGAGCACATCAACTCCGTGCTCGCGGCCATCCACCAGGGCGTCGAGACCATGCCGGCGTTCATCGCCGCGCTGCTGCGCCACGAGTTGCTGGAGTCGTTCGTGCTGGACATCCAGGCCGCGGACGGCTCGCAGAACCGGCTCGCCGGCTTCCACACGATCCACGAGGAGCGCCTGGCCGCGCTCGACGGGCCGGCCCTGGCCGAACTGCACGCCGCGGGCTGGCTCGCGGCGATCTACATGGTGCTGGCCTCGACCGCGCACATGCGCGACCTGGTCGACCGCTACAACAAGCGGCTGGCGCGGCGCGCATGACCCCGGTGCGCGAACTCGCCGGGCCGGTGGCGGACGCGCTGTCCGAGGCGCGCCTGCGCGACACGCGGCCGTGGGTGCAGCGCGGGCTGGTGGCGCACTGGCCCATGGTACAGGCGGCGCGCCGCTCGATGGCCGATGCGATGGCCTATCTCAAGAGCACCTGGGGCGGCGAGACGGTCGGCATGCTGTTCGCGCCGCCGCAGACCGAGGGCCGCTTCTTCTACAACGACACGCTCACCGGCATGAACTTCACGCGCGAGAAGGCGCCGCTGGATGTCGTGCTCGACGCGCTCCTGAAGATGGCCGACGATCCGCAGGCTCCGGCGGTCTATGTGGGCTCGACCACCATCGACACCTGCCTGCCGGCCTTCCGCGCCGCCAACGACCTGCCGCTGGGCGCGCGCGACCCGCTCGCCAGCGTCTGGCTGGGCAACCGCAGCCGCATCGCCGCGCACTTCGACCTGCCCGACAACCTGGCCTGCGTCGTCGCCGGCCGGCGCCGCTTCACGCTCATCCCGCCCGAGCAGATCGGCAACCTGTACATCGGCCCGCTGGACGTCACCCCCGCGGGCCAGGCCGTCAGCCTGGTCGACTTCGCGCAGCCCGACCTCGAACGCTTCCCGCGCTTCGCGCAGGCCATGGAGCATGCGCAGGTCGTGGAGCTGGCGCCGGGCGACGCCGTGTTCATCCCCAGCATGTGGTGGCACCACGTCGAATCGCTGACGCCCTTCAACGTGCTGGTGAACTACTGGTGGCGCCAGTCGCCCGACTACATGGACTCGCCCATCGGCGCGCTGATGGCCGCCCTCCTGACGATGCGCGACCTGCCGCCCGCACAGCGCGAGATCTGGCGCGGCGTGTTCGACCACTACGTGTTCCGGGCCGACGACAACACCGCCGCCCACATTCCGCCGCACGCGCGCAGCGCGCTGGCGCCGCTGACCGAAAGCGGCGCGCGCCACCTGCGCCAGGCATTGCTCAACCGCTTCAAACGCTGAGGCCGACATGACCACGGAATCGCCCACTTCTTCCACCAAGCCCGTGCGTCGTGTCGTCATCGCCGGCGGCGGCACCGCCGGCTGGATGACGGCCGCCTGCCTGGGCAAGACGCTGGGCAAGGGCCTGGACATCCGGCTCGTCGAGTCCGACGAGATCGGCACCGTGGGTGTCGGCGAGGCCACCATCCCCACCCTGCTGACCTTCCACAACCTGGTGGGCATCAACGAGCAGGAGTTCATGGCCGAGACGCAGGCCGTGTTCAAGCTGGGCATCCAGTTCGAGAACTGGCGCCGGATCGGCCACGACTACATCCACAGCTTCGGCATGACCGGGCAGGATCACTGGACCGCCGGCTTCCAGCACTTCTGGCTCAAGGGCCGGGAGCGCCAGCTCGCGCGCGAGTACGGCGACTACTGCCTGGAACTGCGCGCCGCCCAGGAAAGCCGCTTCGCGCACCTGCCGCGCAGCGGCATGAACTACGCGTTCCACATGGACGCCACGCTGTACGCGAAATACCTGCGCAAGATCAGCACCGGCCACGGCGTGCAGCGCATCGAGGGCAAGATCGCCCAGGTGCTGCGCCATCCCGGCGGCGACATCGCCGCGCTGAAGCTGGCCGACGGCTCGCTGCTGGAGGCCGACCTGTTCGTCGACTGCACCGGCATGCGCGGCCTGCTGCTGGGCGACACGCTGGGCGTGAAGCTCGAAGACTGGAGCCACTGGCTGCCATGCGACCGCGCGGTGGCCGTGCAGACGCAATCGGTCCAGCCGGCGGTGCCCTACGTGCGTTCCATCGCGCATCCGTTCGGCTGGCAGTGGCAGATCCCGCTGCAGCACCGCGTGGGCAACGGCATGGTCTACAGCAGCCGCCACGTCAGCGACGACGAGGCGCTCGCCACCCTGCTGGGCAACGTGCAGGGCGAGGTGCTCACCAAGCCGCGCGTGATCCCGTTCAAGGCCTGCCAACGCGAGGCCGTGTGGGAGCGCAACTGCGTGGCCATCGGCCTGTCCAGCGGCTTTCTCGAGCCGCTCGAATCGACCAGCATCCACCTGATCCAGCGCGGCATCATCCGCCTGCTGCAGTGCTTTCCGAACGAGGGCGTGCGCCAGGTCGACATCGACGAATACAACCTCCAGACGCGCGACGAGATGGAGCACATCCGCGACTTCATCATCCTGCACTACAAGGTCACCGAGCGTGCCGACAGTCCGTTCTGGAACCACTGCCGCACGATGGAGGTGCCCGCGTCGCTGCAACACCGCATCGACCTGTTTCGCGAAAGCGCCCGCGTCTTCCGCGCCCCCAACGAACTGTTCGCCGAGAACTCGTGGATACAGGTGATGCTGGGCCAGGGCATCCAGCCCGGACAGCACCACGCCATCGCCAACCTGATGAACGACACCGAACTCAACGGCTTCCTGGAGGAGATCCGCGGCCGCGTCGACCGCACTGTCGCCCAGCTGCCGCCGCATGCCGACTACGTCGCCCGCTACTGCCAGCGCCCGGGCCAACCCGCCCAGCCGATGCCGGCGGCGGCCTGACGGCGCGGCCAATCCCCAGCCGTTTCCGGAGCGAAAATCCTCTGCTATAGTCTTGGGCTGATGGGGGCGTAGCTCAGCTGGGAGAGCGTCGCGTTCGCAATGCGAAGGTCAGGAGTTCGATCCTCCTCGTCTCCACCAATCATTCTCAAGCTCTTGTTTCCATTGGGAAATGGCGCGAAACAAGGCTTCCAGGCTGACTCTGCTGCGTGTGGGTGCTACACAGACCACCCACAAAGGACGCGGCAACATGCCTTCTCACACGATCAAACGCGGCAGCGTCTATTACTTCCGCCGCCGCATTCCGTTGGACCTTGTCGAGGCACACGAGGGACAGCGCGAGGTGTACTACTCGCTGGGCACCAAGAACAAGGCGGATGCCGAGCGCAAGGCACGGCGCGAGTCAGTGATCCTGGACGAGAAGTGGGCGGCCCTGCGTGCTGGCAGACCCAAACGGATGCTGCCGGATACGATCCCGACGGATTGGGACCTCGTGGAGGTCGCAGGCAAAGTGATACCTGTGCCGCCGCCGAGGGGCGGATGGCCGGATACGGAACTACTGAACGACACGCAGGCTGAGTACGAGCAGGCCAAGTACGAGCACGAGCAGGAAGCAGCCGACGCGGAACGTGATGAGGAACGGGCCTTATCCGAGGCGGATCGTGTGCTGGCCGCGCTGCGCCTGCGAGGCGTCCATCTGTCGCCTGCCTCGCCCGCTCCAAGCCCAGAGCGCGCCCAGGCCGTCGCAAGCGGCCCCCAGGCCAAGCGCGAGACGCTGGACGACGTCATTGAAGCTTGGGAGCGGGATCGGAAGCCGAACAGCAAAACCGTCGCGAAGTACAAGGTAGCGGCATTGGAGTTCAACTTGCTGCACCGGGACCCGCCCGTCGCGTCAATCACGCGGCGCATGGTGATCGCGTACCGGGACAAGGTACAAAAGGACGGCAAGACCGTGTCCACCGTGAACGGTCGCATGTCGGCGCTGCGAGCACTTCTCGGCGTGGCAAAGGATCGGGGAATCCTCGAATCGAACCCAGCGGACGAGGCGGCACTTCCCCCTGACAAGCGGGCGGTGGATGCGAAGCTCCCGTACAGCCCCGATCAAGCCGCGACCGTGCTCAAGGCGACCGAATGCCTGAAGGACACGAGGCCCGACCGTTACTGGCTGCCTCGCCTCGCGAAGTGGACGGGGGCTCGCCTGAATGAGCTGCACCAACTGCGCAAGTGGGACCTGATCGAACGCGATGGCATCCGCGGCATCCTCATCACGGACGAAGGTGAATGCTTGCGGGGCCTGCCCATGCGGTTGAAAAACGGGGCGAGCCGGCGGTGGCTGCCGCTCCACTCCGAGCTCGACGCCTTCTGGACCTGGGCAACAAGCAGCGACGATGGAGCGCTGTTCCCCGCGAAGCCGAACGTGCATGACATCATCAGCGACAACTTCTCGAAGTGGTACGGACGGCAGCGTCGAGCATGGGGCATCGAGGACAAACGAGTCACGTTCCACTCATGGCGGCACATGTTTAGCGACAAGTGCCGAGCCGCAGGCGTCAGCGCTGAAGTGCGCAAAGCCCTGATGGGCCATGCCGAGGGCGGCGCAGCCGGGATGTACGGATGCGGCGAGCTACCCCCCAAAGTCCTGGCCGCGGCGATAGCTAAGCTGGCATAGGTAGCCGGACCGTTTCGCGCCACGGTCATCCCCACGGGCAGGCATGCCGCGCCGCGAAGGGTCTTCCCCCCATGCCCGCCCCAGAGAAATTCCGATGGTGCGGCCCGGTGCGATAACGAGCTGGCCGCCCTTTTCGTCGCTAAAGAGTGGCCAACTTCGCCTATGCTGCGCAGCGAGGAGAAAAAATGGCCACCTTCGACTTTATCGAGCAAAAGAATTTCCGGGCATCGCTGGAGAGCGACTACGAGGAAATGCTTAAGGCATTGGATAGCCGCTCTTGGAAGAGCGTCCAAGTGATGGCTGGCAGCATCGTCGAAACACTCCTCGTTGACTACCTAGTGTCCACGTCGGTGGCTGCGCGCAAGCCGGGCGACCCACTCCGAATGAACCTGGTTGACATTGTCGAAATTTGCAAATCTGAAAACGTGATCACCAGCCGGACTGCCGACCTTTGCTCGGTTGTCCGCTCTTATCGAAACCTGATTCATGCGGGCAAGGCAGAACGCATGGGTGAGCAACCTCCAGATGAAGATTCGGCGGGAGTGGCAGCCAAGTTGGTGCACATCATCTCGAAAGAAGTCGGCGCGTCGCGCATCTCCAAACTCGGCTACACCGCGCAGCAGGTAGTAGCAAAAATCTGCAAGGACGACAACTCGCTGTCGATTCTCAAGCATCTGCTGAAGGACACAAACGAGGAGCAAAAGCTCGCATTGCTGCTTGAGGCTATCCCTCAGATGCACCAACGAGTGAGTGATGACGGTGAGTTGCAGGTTGCGCACCGTCTGGCAAGAGCGTTCCGTGCTGCATTTAAGCTCGCATCCTCGGACTCTCAAGCGCAGGTCACACGCGACTTTGTGGTGAAGATCAAAGAGGCAGACACTGAGTACGTGGACTGGTACAGGTCAGCATTCTTCTTTGCAGAGTTCGTGCCGCACCTAACGCCCGGCGACCGCCTCGTAGTAGTGGACTATCTTCTCGGCAAGCTGCGCGTTGCTGATCCCGAGTCTTACGACGTTTTCTTGAATGTTGGAGCGATTCTGACGCCGGCCGAAGCTGAACGGTGGATAGATCCAGCAGCAAGCGGGGTCACGAGGAATCACGAAAATGAGGAGTTCGTTGAAAACATGTGTGCGGCCGTCTCACGCGTTGTTGGAAGCACTAGCGGCCCGTTCGACGAAGCTGTACTGAAGCGATTGAATGGCTATTGGGCTCCCGTACATCGCACCGGCTCGCGAAACGAGGCGCTCCAAAAGCTGATTGCGAATGTTGAAATTCCATTCTGATTTCAGTTCGACCAGCGAGGAATGCCTAGCGCGCTGTAGCGGTGTGCGGAAGGATTGCCGCCCCCTCCACGCCCCACGGAGGATAGCCCGCGACACACCAATTTCCGCGGTGCTCGACTGGCCCCGACTTGGGGGGCCACTCGCGGTCGCGGGCGTAGTTGCGTCGCATATTTTTGCGGCCACATACGGCTCGTCGGCGAACGCACCGCCCCATGCCCCCGGCTTCAAGCTCGCGAAGCGGGCGCGACTCGCGTCTGTCGCCGCATCAAAAGATCGATGATGACGGATTTGCCGGATGTCGCACTGCTCGCATCGGCTAGCATTGCTACATGCCCGACAAACGCTATCAAGTCTTTATCTCGTCAACTTTCCGGGACTTGCAGGAGGAGCGGCAAGCTGTCCTGAAGGGCGTGCTGGAGCTGGATCAGATGCCTGCAGGAATGGAACTGTTCCCAGCGTCTGACGATACGGCCTGGGAATTGATCAAGGGCGTGATAGACGCATCCGACTACTATGTCCTGATCATCGGGGGCAGATATGGCTCGCTGCACAAAGAGGGTCTCGGTTACACGGAGATGGAGTACGACTACGCCGTTTCTCAAAAGAAGGCCGTCATCCCCCTTCTTCATAAGAACCCGGACAACCTGCCGCGAGGCGATACGGATACGGAGCCGGGAGCGTGGGAGAAGCTGAAGCAGTTTCGGGCCAAAGTCGAGGCACATCACACCTGCAACTACTGGGATTCAATCGATGATTTGAAAGCCAAGGTCATCGTCGGCCTCACTGCGACGATCAAGAGTCGCCCGACGGTGGGGTGGGTGCGGGCGGATCAAGTCCCCACCGGTGCGCGGGTCGAGGAAGTCCTGGCATTGCGCGACACTATCGCGGAGCTGCAAGGACAGTTGGCGAAGTCCCGTACTGAGGCGCCCTTAGGAACCGAACATCTTTTGCAGGGCGACGACCCGTTCAAAGTCGACTTCACGTACGTCGGGGACTATCTCGACGAAGACGACGGCGAAACGTATAGGGCGAAATTCAACAGTTTCACTTGCCCAACGTGGAATGACTTGTTCTCGGCGGTTGCGCCTAAGCTTCTGCACGAAGCACGCGACTTGGAACTCCGGGCTTCAATTCGCAAGTACCTCGTGTCCGCCGGCCAACTTGCGGTCGCAAGCGAATCGAATTCCGAGGACCTGAATCCGAGAGAATTTTCGGTCGCCGATCACAGCGTCGATACGTGCATCGTCCAGCTTCGCGCATTGGGATTGATTGCCGCAAGCCAAAAGAAGCGCAGCGTCACGGACACGCAGAAGTATTGGGTATTGACGCCCTATGGCGACAACCTGATGGTGCAACTGAGGGCGCTTCGACGGGAGCGAAATTGACGCAGTAATGCGCGAGGCCACGCGCCCCCGCACTGTCACGAGTTTCCCCCCGGCCGCCCCATCGCCAAAATTGAGCAGCGAGGAAACGTGCGCCTGCCTCCCCGCGAGTGATCGGGCGATGATGCACCTCAGTAGCATGCGAAGACGCATGCCCCGACTGCAACCTGCGAATCCGTTAGAAAACGACCGGATTCCGACGGGGGCTGTGCAGTGCTTCACGCCCCGTCAGAAAACTAGAGCTGGACCTTTCCGACGGGATGCGGAATACTGACACCCATTTCCAACACCTGGGAGGGGTGAGCAATGACCACACAGAAGCTGCGTACCTGGGGCTATGCCCGCGTTAGCACGAACGACCAGACGACCAGCAATCAGCGCCTGGAGATGGAGGCCACGGGACACAAGATCGACGCACGGCGATGGTTCGCGGACGAGGGCGTCTCCGGAGCAGTGCCTGCCCTGCAACGGCCGCAGTTCGCCAAGCTGGTAGAGAAGCTGGAAGGCATGCAGGACGAGGACTATCGGGACGTGTTGGTCGTTGCGAAGCTGGATCGCCTGGGGCGGGATGCCCTGGATGTGCAGAGTACCGTGCGCCTGCTGGCCGGGAGGGGTGTTGGGGTGCGCGTGCTGAACCTGGGCGAGACAGACTTGACCTCTCCGGCGGGGAAACTGCTCCTGACGATGCTGTCGGCCGTGGCCGAGATGGAGCGGGATCTGCTGGTCGAGCGCACCCAGGCCGGGCTTGCGCGAGCGAAGGCCGAGGGGAAAACGCTGGGCCGCCCCAGCAAGACCAACGACGCCCAGAAGACGGCGATTCGGGATCGGCTGGCGAAGGGAGACACGGTGTCCAGCGTGGCGAGCGCGTTCAAGCTGTCGCGGGCGACGGTCATCTCGATCCGGGAGGCAGCATGAGGCAGGAGTGCGCTGGCGGGGCCGGGGACGGCCGCGTGGGCGGCAGCGCGCCCCGCTGCCCCGGGGGCGTACAGCCAATTAGCGGACTGACCCGGGGCCATCGAGCCGCACCTTCGGTAATTCGTGGAGATGGTATTGCGCGACACGCGAGAAGACGCCCGTGCGGGCCGAGAGCGGAGCAAATGGATGAGTAGGACGCGGCCGATTTCGCCCAGCAGAAAGACGACGGGCGTTGGCCTGGAACCCCGCGACCTGCCTTGGCTGGCCCGGCAGTTGGTGTGGGCGGTCGAAGCCCGGAACTGGCAGGCGGTCGAGCGCCTGTGGCATGTTGAGCGAGTCCTAAACATCGAGCGCGGAGCATTCGCGGGGAGAGCGGCATTGCTGGCAGTGCGCGGCATGCCCAGTGCGACCCTTGGGACGGTAGACCGGCACGGCGATCCGTTGCAGTTCGCCCGCACGGTGCAGCGGACGGCCCTGACCCCCAAAAAGCAGCAGACGGCGATGCTCGGCCGGTACTGGATGGCCCGTTACGAGGGCGAGGACGTGATGCACTTCCCGCACCCATTCGACCTGCTGTCCCTGGTGCGCGACGGATTCAAAGCAAGGCAGGAGGCGCACAGGCATGAGGAAGTGTCGGCGTGGCGTCGCTGGACGTATCGCTGGCACAGGACACCGCTAGGCGTGGAAGACGGCCTCCCCGTGTGGATGAAGCCGAAGCAGCGAGGAGGCACACCCATGAAGCAGAAAAAGGTAGGGAAGACGGAGCGCATCGCCGACGACGGCGATCACGAGATAGGCAGGCGTCAAGACATGCTCGCCTTGTTCGACTCGATGGGACGGCGCGAGCAGGCATCCGTGATTGAGCTAACGCGATTGGCGAGCGGCACTCTCCCCGCTTGGATGACGGTGCAGCAGGAGAAGAAGCGCGGGCGCAAGCGAAGGACTGAGTCATGAGCAAGGGGACGGGACAGCGAGGCCACGACGCCCGATTCACGGCGTGGCACCAGCAGCCGAGAGTGCAGAAGCTGACGAAGCGCACGAGGGAAATTGCACAGGCGGACGCCGCATTTGCGCAGGCATTGCGGCAGCGGACGGAGCCGGCGCGAATTGATGCACTGGTGAGTGGGCGAGGCCAGTATTGGAGCGAGAAGCCTTGCGACCGGTGCGGCGGACCGTACAGGCGTGTCTACGACCGAGCTTGCTGGGCATGCTGGCAGGCGAAACACAGGCCGGCGGAGCAATGGGAGGCGATACGAGCTGGCACCGGTTGGCGTGGCGGCGAACGCACGCGGGAAGGCCGACAGGCATTTCTGCAATGGCAGCGCGAACAAAAGGCCGCAGGCGTTGTGCAATACGAGCACGGGCCGTGGGTGGCACTGCGCCATCCAGACCAGCACACCGAACTGCGCAATGTTGAAACTGGCGAGTACGTCGTTCACCTACAGCAAGCGTTTGATGCAAACCCACGGATGTGGCACGCACGCATCGAGGCCGACGGCGACCTGCTTCACATCATCAATGTCGATCTGGGGTGGTGACGCATCCTCTTGACGATCGACGGCAAGCGCGAGGCATCGGGCGGCAGCCGCCCCGCCTCGCCAACTTCCGTGGGACAAGCGGTCAGCACTGGAACGGATCTTCGTTGAACCTTTAGACGCTGACCGGAGACTCCACGCGTCAGGTCGAATGCGCTTGATGGACGGGGCCCCGAAGCGGTCGCACGTTTGTCAGGATCGCTTGCCGGCTGTGGCCGATTACATCCGGGCAGGCCCGCGAAGCGGTTCGTTGTACAGCTCTGCACAGTTCAGCAGCCTAACGAGCACGTCTGGCGACACTTCGTATTTCAAGAGCGTATTTCGGACAGGACTTTCCCTGTGCTCTGGACACATGAACGCCAGCAATCGATAGAACGAATGCAGCGAGACGTGACCCCACCTGCATTTGGATTCGTCAAAGGCGACGTACGGAAAATTCGAGGGGATTAGTGCGCCAGAAATGTCGCAATCGTTGTCTCTCTTACTTGAAAACGTGATTCGCGGCAACCGAGCCATTTCGTGGAAGGTGAGCCCGGTCACCTTCGCTAGCGCTCTTGCAACAGATTCGATTTCCGACAGCGTCCCGCCGAAGACCTGTCTTGTCAGTTCGGCGTTTTCCTCGTTATTCGGTCTTGAGACGACGCCAAAGTACGGATTACTGCCGCTAGGCAGAACGAGGAAATGATTGTCGACGACCCGGTAGTGAGTATCCGGCCTCAAGAAGGCTCTCTTCATCAACATTCCGCGTTGGAGCTTGACGAATTGATGAGAGTCTCTGCCCTCTCGAAGTCCAACCCCCACGCCGTAGTAAGCCAGATCGGGAGGCTGGTCATCTGAGATGAACCCCACATAGCAATGAACGTCACCGGACAAATCAACGACAAGTTCATGGCGTCGCCATGACTCATGGTCGAACTCCGCCCCCAGCTTAAAACCGTCGGGTATCTCAAGGGGCGGCGTTTGCCGACGCGACATAGCGAGAACTCCTGTATAGGGCGATGCGAACTCAACCATTCTAGGTTTGGCTGTTCGCAAGGCGGGTCCGGCGCGATCCGAGCGCAACAAACTCCAGAAAAGAGCACTGCAACTGCTACACTCAACCACCCCACGCGGGGCAGTGTGGCAGTCTGGAAGCCGCATGAATGCTGAATCGGCGAGGCCCTCCTCGTCTCCACCAACCATACCGAAGGGGCTGCGCCGAAAGGCCGCAGCCCCTTGTCATTTCAGGAATTGTTGTCCCGACAACGACTTGGCGAGGCGGGAACGCGGAAGGCCGTGTCCCACCGGCATGTGACAAGAGCGACCGCTGAGGCCGGCCTGGTTTGCATGCTCGTTTCAGGTATCTGGCGTTGACCAGACTCGCAAAAGGGCCAGGGCGAGCCGCCGTCCGGCACATCCGCTAGAACTTTCCGAGCACATTGACGAAGACGCCTCGGCTGCGATAGCTCAGGTCGGTGAGGTTGTCCGAGAAGTCGGTGAAGTTGTAGCCCGCCCCGATCTTGAAGTTCTCGTTGACGTGGTAGTAGCCTGCCGTGAGCAGACCGCTCTTGCGCTCGTGCAGTTCGAGCGCGCGCAGGGTGCGCAGTTCCAGCAGCCAGTCGTAGTGGCGCACCACGTTCCAATCCACGCGCGCAATCGCGAGTTGCGCGCTGCTCCGGAACCACGGGGCGCTGTCGTCGCGGCTGGGCCTGAGCTCGCCGACACGCCAGGCGAGCTTGCCGCCGATCGTCCAGCGGCCATTGATTTCGTAGGTCGCGTCGGCTGCCGCCACCTGGCTGCGCTGTTGGTAGTCGATGCCGGTGGTGCTGACTGCCGTGGGGGTCACGTCGGTCGTCGCCACCTGTCCGGGCGACGAGAGGTCGAAGAGGTAGGTGTACTTGAGCAGCAGATTGAGCTTGTCGTTGGACACCGGCCGGAACGCGTAGCCCACCACGGCCTCGGTGTATTTCGCTGCCGCCAACGCACTGGCCGCGCTGTTGCTGTCGGCCCAGTTGAGCTTGCCCATCCAGCGCGCGCTGGCGCCGTCCTGCACGCTCACCGAATTCTTCAGCAACCAGCTGCGGCGGGTGTCGGCGCCCGTGCTGTCGCGCCGGTATTCCATTCCGCCCGCGTACTTGACGCTGGCGTTGACGAAGCCTGCCGAGAATGCCACAGCGTCGCGGTCGGTCTCGCCTGCGTTCTCGGCTTCGATGCGGCCAGTCTCGGCGCTGGCGCCGAAAGTCCATCGCTCGTCGGGCGCGTATTGAACGCCATACGCGTGGGTGAGCCCGCTCTGCACGCCGGTGGTCTGCTTGTGCTCGGTGTACACGTTCAGGCCGTCGGCGATGCGCGACTTGATCCCACCCACCAGCGTGCCGCCGCGGGCGTTCAGCGTCTCGTCGGTGCGGCCGGTGTCGAGCGCATAGGTGACGTACACGTTCGAGCGATCGTCGTATTGGTAGTCGACACCCGCCTTGCCCGCAGCCCCGCCGTCTCCGCCCGACGCTTCGCCGCGCAGCGTCAGCTTGTCGCTGACCCGGTAACGGGCCCCGGCTCCCACCCGGTCGTTCTCGAGCCGCGTGCCGGTGCGATCGAGCGTCTTCTGGCCGAAGCCGTAGACACCGGCGCCCTGGCCGCTGTCGTAATCGAGCTGCACGGTCGCGTCCGTGCGGTCGCCGTCCACGACGCCCGAGGTGGGCAGCAGCGGCGAGGTATTCACCGCATCGGTGGTCTTGCGGTCGGCACGCAGGCCCGTGGAGAGCGTCCAGTGATCGTCGACACGCCACGCCACCTGGGATTCGCCCGCGTCGGTGTTGTAGCCGTCGACCTCGTCCTTGTGGTCGGCCTTCAGGCGCATCTCGACGTGGTCACCCAGCGGCAAGGTGGCGTTGCCGCCAGCCTGCCGGGTTTCGTTGGTCGCGACCTGGCCGGGCGCCGAGAAGCCGGCTGCGCGCTGCTCCGCGTAGGCGCCGACATGGCCGCTCTTGGCCAGGCCGAAATCGGCCAGGTCGGCCTGGCCCTCGATACGCCAGGCGTCGGCACCGCGGGTGTCGCCGGCCAGCGTGTTCTGCGAGAAGCCGAAGCCTCCATCGAGCGAGGTGGTGGTGCCGACGCCAGGTCCGTCGCTGTGCGCCGCCTCGATCTTGAGCGTGCTGTTGTCGCTCTTTCGCAGGAGCAGGTCCACGCCTCCGAGGCGTTGGTCGCTGCCGGTCTGGCGCTGCCTTGCCGCCGTCAGGCCCACGCGCACGCCATCGTTGACCCACCACGCCGCGCGGCCGCCGGTGGCGAGCGTGTCCAGGTCGCCCGACAACGGGGTGTACTCGTAGTCCACGACGAGGTAGGCCGGCTGGCCCGTCAGGCCGCCCGCGCGCACGAGGGTTCCGTTGTCCGCCAGGCTGGGCAGCGGCGAGGTGAGCAACAGACGTCCCTGCAGGTAGTCGACGTCATAGTCGCTGCCTGGCACGAGCGCGCGGCGCTGCAGGACGAAGCCTGAATCGCGGTCGCGGATCTCCAGCCAGACCTTCTCGCCACCTGCACTCACGTCTTGATGGCGCAGGTAGTACAGCGAGCCGCCGGTACCCCGAAAGTCCTCGTGGGCAGCCAGCGTACCGGGCTCGGCGGCGTATACCTCCGCGCGCAGCGTGGCATCGCCGAACGAGGTGGCATCGTCGCTCACATAGCGACCCTGAAGGCCGTACAGCCCGCGATTGACCTGCACCAGCGTGTTGTCGTTGCCGAGATTGAGCTTGAAGTTGCCCCACAGCGCTTGCGATCGGCCGTCGTCCACGCGCAGGTACATGCGGCCCTGCGTCGGGGCGTCCTCGATGCTGGTGGAGTCGTCGCCGAAGGTGGCCCAGCTGTCCACCGGGTCGACGCGGCGGAACAGGGACGTCGGATCCTTGCGGTCGAAGTTTCGGAACAGCTCCTTCATCGGCCGCTCCTCGGTGTCGAGGCTGGCGGTGAGGGTCCAGCGGTCGTCCAACGGCCCCTTGCCGTAGAACGCGAGACGGCCGTCGGTCCACGTGTCGTTGTTGTAGCGGTCGTGATCCTGCGTCACCAGTTCGGCCGGCCCGCTGGTACGGTCGCGCCCGACGGTGAAGTCGGCTTGACCAACGAAGAAGAAATCGCGCTTGGGAAGCTCGAAGTCGCGCCGGTAGATGCGGTCGCGACCGTCGCTGCCGACGACCACGATCTCGCCCGTCTGGACACGGCGCGGCACCAGTTGCTGCATCACGAACTTTCCATGCGTGTCGACCGGCACGTCGAACCCCAGCGCGCGCACGCGCTCGTCCGGCAGGATGCCTTCGCCGCTGGCCGTGACGGTGCCGCCCGAGATCGGGATGTTCACGGTTGCCAGGCGCGCCTCCCCGTAGCCTGCGAGCAACCGTTGCTCGAGGGTGGGCTCGTTCTCGCCGCCGGGCACGTGGCGATCAGCCAGCGCCAACGGGATATCGTCGGTTTCATCGAATCGTCCCTGGCGATCGTAGACGCGGACACGCCAGTAGAGCTTGCGGTGCGCCGATGGCGTGGAGGCCCACGACGCCGGTACGGTCCATTGGGCACGAAGCGCTCCGTCGAGCGGCACCGTCGCGACCAGTTGCGGCTGCATCGCGTCATCGGTCGTGAACACGCGCAACTCGGCGCGCATGAGGAACAATCGATAGTTGCTGTAGCCGGCGAAGTGGACGGAGTCGCCCGGCACGGCGGTCGCGGGCCATGCGGTGGCGTTGAGGCGGCGCGGCTGTGCGAGGTTGTCGTATTGCAGGCGCAAGCGGTCATGCTCCAGCCGGACATCGATGCAGCGCTGCCGGTCCGCACTGGAGCTATCGGCGCCGACGACGGGCTGGCCGTCGATGGTCAGGCGAAGCGGCGACTCGTCATCCGCATACGGCGAGAGCATGTTGCAGGCGCTCGGGTCGACCTGCGTCACTCGAACCTGCTTGTCCACGACGGGCGGTGTGACGTCTTGCCAGAAGACGCGCACTTCCACGCGGCGGTTCGCGGACCAGTTGGCCCGGTCTTCCTTCGGCGTCGCGAGCGGTTCGTCGGGGCCTCGGGAATCCGCGGTGTAGGCACTTTCCGGAAGGCCCAGCTGCTGGGTGAGGTAGCGCCCGACCTGGTTCGCGCGCGCCAGCCCCAGCGCATGGTTGTCCGGGAACCGCGGAAGCAGTTCGGGCTTGATGCGCTGCACGTCGGTATGGCCCACGATCTCGAAGCGCAGGCCCTGCCGGCCGCGCACCTGCGCGACGATCGCGTCGATGCGGGCCTTGTCGTCGGCTTTCAGCAGGTCCTCTCCGGAATCGAAATGGGGCGTGTGCGATTCCTCGCGCGCCTGCGTGCTGCCCGGCACGGTATGCGTCTGTTCCTCGCGCAGCTCCTGCAGCCCACGCGGGTCGCCCAGGATGATGGTGAGCTTGGGGAGCTCGCGCTCGCTGGATTCCGGCAGGTGGTCGCGGCCGTCGATTTCCACGGCGCGCGGATCGCCCTTGCAGCGGTCGCTGAAGCGGCCCCGTGCATCGGCGTGGCAGGCGGTGTCGCCGCTCACAGGGTCGGCGGCTGCGGTCGCCAGCCCCGCGGCCAGGCAAGCAGCGGCCGCGGCGCGTGCCAGTGCCGCGCGTCGAAAGTTGGGATGAGTCATGCGATGCACGCGGGTGAGGTTGGGACGCAGGGTCGTCATGGCGGGCTCCTGCATCAGCGGTTCAGCAAGGCCGGCACGCGCTCGACCTCGATATCCAG
>Ga0209759_1000857_pt1 | contig 23573 bp, 20 predicted proteins | sample AraplaCL_Col_mMS_FD_184261 | JGI IMG/M metagenome (GOLD analysis project Ga0209759, IMG submission 184261) | Arabidopsis root microbial communities from the University of North Carolina, USA - plate scrape CL_Col_mMS (SPAdes) (version 2) | ecosystem: Host-associated > Plants > Roots >...
GGGGGGGGGGGGAGATTCGCTTGGAAGATTTGCCTGCTGCTTTGCAATGGAGCAGCAGGCGAAGGAGGCGTGATTACATCCAATCAGCGCGGCATGAGGAGCAAAGGAGGGGACGTTGACTGTCAACCCCGTTTCAACGCACGTTCTTCTTTCAACAGCTTGGTCTTGATGCGGTTGCGCTTGAGCGGCGACAGATATTCCACGAACACCTTGCCCTTGAGGTGATCCATTTCATGCTGGATGCAGACCGCCAGCAGGCCGTCGGCTTCCACTTCGAATTCCTTGCCGTCCGCATCCAGGGCGCGGGCCTTCACGCGCGCCGGACGCTCGACGCCGTCGTAGATGCCGGGCACCGACAGGCAGCCTTCGTCGTACACCTGCTTCTCTTCGCTGGACCAGGTGATTTCCGGGTTGATGAACACGCGCAGTTCGTTGCTGGCGTCGGAGACGTCGATGACGATGACTTGCTCGTGCACGTCGACCTGGGTCGCGGCCAGGCCGACGCCGGGCGCGTCGTACATGGTTTCGGCCATGTCGGCGACCAGCTTCTTGAGACGATCGTCAAACACGGTGACGGGCTTGGCGATTTTATGCAGTCGGGGGTCCGGGTAGCGGAGGATATTCAATAAGGCCATACGTATTTACTCACTGAGCCATCGAGACAGCACTGAGTGATAGCTGTGGGTTGTTCTTGCCAGTTCAAGGATTTGTCGGCAGAATCTGCTTTTTATTGTCAATATTGCAACAAAAAGACTTTTGGCCGATTCTGGCGTGCGCCGCAATTTGCCGCACTGAGGGGCAATTCGTGAAAAATTTTAGCATAGCCGGACTGACCTTCCTCTTGTTTGGCCTCGCCGGCGACGTTTGTTCAACATCTCCAGACGCGCAAGAGCCCTTGTTGCCCACGGTGCACAAGGCGCCGGAGATCAGGAGCAGCGCATTGCCGCCGGCGCCCGTCGCGGCGATAAGCAGCCTCATGCTGGCGTCTTTGCAGAACTTGCCGATGGTGCTCGACGCCACCGTGTTGGAAAGCGCGCCGCGTATCGTCGCCGCACAGGAACGACGCGCGTATCTGGCCGAGGGCGACAAGATCGTCGTGCAGGGCGAGTTGCGCGGCGCATCCGAATTTCGTCTCGTGCGGACGGTCCGGCGCTTGCTGGATCCGGTCAGCAAAGACTATCTGGGCGACGAGGTCGCGCCGGTAGGTACGGCGACCTTGCTGGAACGAACAAGCGACGGGCTGCATCGTCTTCTGATCACCGATGCCAGCCGCGAAATCACGACCGGCGATCGCCTGATCGCCCTACCGCGCGAAGCGTCGCAGAACATTGCCTCCTATCGCTCGCCGCAGGCAGTCGACGCCCTGGTCGTGACGATCGCAGACGATGCCGGCCTGGCGATGCAACATCAGATCGTGGCGATCAACAAGGGCGCGCGCGACCATATCCGCGAGGGCGTGCTGCTGAGCTTGTCCGCCACGCAAACAATTCGGCAATCACCGCAAACGTCATCGATACCTACGCTGCCCGAAGAGCCGCGCGGCGTCTTGCTGATTGTCCGGGTCTACGACCGTGTTTCGTACGGCTTGATCACGCAAGCGCGCGAACCGGTGCAGGTGGGGGATAAGGCGTACGCGCCACGACAAGAAAGAATGAGCGTCAAGGATGTTGAATAATGCTTATCTGAACGACACAACGGAGCTGTCCTGCTGGCTCCGTCTCACGCAAACCGAAGGCGTCGGCGTGGAAGCCGCCCGCCGGTTGTTGACGGCCTTTGGCATGCCCTCGGACATCTTCGCCGCCGATGTCGCTGCGCTGAGCACGGTGGTGACGGAGCGCATCGCGCGCGTCTTGCTGAAGCCGCCGTCGGCGATGATGCAAAACCATATCGAGCGCACGCTCGCCTGGGTGGGAGAGCCGGATAATCGCATCGTCACGCTGGCCGACGCCGGCTATCCGCAAGCCTTGCTCAACATTCCGGATCCGCCGGTGCTGCTCTATATAAAAGGTCGTGCGGAACTGCTGGCGGCAACGTCGCTCGCCGTGGTCGGCAGCCGCAACGCCACCGCGCAAGGCATACAAAACAGCGAGCGATTTTCCGACGCGGCCAGCCGCTCCGGGCTGACCATTGTGTCGGGCCTGGCGCTCGGCATCGATGCCGCGGCGCACGAGGGCGGCTTGCGCGGCAGCGGCTCGACCGTTGGGGTGATCGGCACCGGACTCGACATCGTCTACCCGGCGCGTAACCGCGCCCTCGCGCATCGTCTCGCCGAAGAAGGATGCATCGTCAGCGAATATCCGCTCGGCATGCCGCCGATCGCCAGCAATTTCCCGCGCCGCAATCGGATCATTTCGGGACTGTCGCGCGCGGTGCTGGTAGTGGAAGCGGCAGCGCAATCGGGTTCGCTGATCACGGCAAGAATGGCGGCGGAGCAGGGGCGAGACGTGTTCGCGATTCCGGGCTCGATTCATGCGCCGCTGTCCAAAGGATGCCACCTCTTGATCAAGCAGGGCGCCAAGCTGGTCGAGTCGGCGCAAGACATTCTCGATGAGCTCGGCAACTTGCCGCTGTCGTCGTCATTGCAGGCGCCGACGGATAATCGCGACGAAGACGTCGTGTTGAAAGCAATGGGTTTCGATCCGATCGCGGGCGACATGTTGAGCATGCGCAGCGGGCTCGATGCCGCCGCATTGAACGCGCATTTGTTGACGCTGGAACTGGATGGTGTTGTCGAATGTTTGCCAGGCGGTATGTACCGTCGTATGAATTAGACAATGCACAAAAAGCAAGCGAAAGATATTCTGCGAAAATTTGAAAATCCTGCCATACTGGATTCGTAGACTTGTGTTGTGTCAACCTTCGCGATAGAGTAGAGCCATGTTTGACGTCCTTGTTTATCTGTACGAAACCTACTATCGCCCCGATGCCTGCCCTGAACCAGCGGCCTTGGTCAAGAAACTGACCGCCATTGGTTTTGAGGACGAGGAAATCACACGCGCCCTCGGTTGGCTGACCGATCTCGAAGAAGCCAATCACGAATTCGCCGATCAGTACCCTCAGCAAACCGCCTTCTCCTTCGGCATCCGCATCTACGCCACGCAAGAAATGGACGTATTGGGTACGGAAGCCGTCGGTTTCATCCAGTTCCTCGAATCCGCCAAAATGCTCAACGCCGTTCAACGCGAGATCGTCATCGAACGCGCGCTGGCAGTCGGCGATGCGCCCGTGTCGCTGGAGAAACTCAAAGTCATCGTGCTGATGGTGTTGTGGAGCCAGGGCAAGGAGCCGGACGGCCTCATGTTCGACGAGCTGTTCCTTGACGAAGACGACGACGAACCGCGTCTGTTGCACTAAATCGGTACATCGTTTTCCCGTGGCCGGCACGTCTGTCGCCAACCACAGGCAAGCCGCCGTGCTTGCCGTTTCCTGAGCATCGCGCTTATCATTCCCCCGCAATCCTCGAATATTAGCTACTATATAAAAAGCATATTGCCAATGTGCAATATAAATTCTGTCTGGTCGCCTCATTTTGGTGCCGCCCGGCAAGTAGCTGACGACCACATTTTGTATCCTCTTTTGAGATCCTATTTATGAGCAAGACCCTCATCATTGCCGAGAAGCCCTCTGTCGCGAACGACATCGCGAAGACGCTCGGCGGCTTTACCAAGCACGATGAGTACTTCGAATCCGACGAATACGTCCTGTCCTCCGCCGTCGGCCACCTGCTGGAAATCGCGGTGCCCGAGGAATACGACGTCAAGCGCGGCAAATGGACTTTCACGCATCTGCCGATGATTCCGCCACACTTCGCGCTCAACCCCATCGCCAAGACCGAGTCGCGTCTCAAGGCGCTCAACAAGCTGATCAAGCGCAAGGACGTCACCGGCCTGATCAACGCCTGCGACGCCGGGCGAGAAGGCGAACTGATTTTCCGCCTGATCGCGCAATACACCAAGGCCAAGCAACCGGTGCGGCGCCTGTGGCTGCAATCGATGACGCCGGCCGCGATCCGCGACGGCTTCGCCAACCTGCGCAAGGACGAAGACATGCTGCCGCTGGCCGACGCCGCCCGTTGCCGCAGCGAAGCGGACTGGCTGATCGGCATCAACGGCACGCGCGCCATGACCGCGTTCAATTCGAAAGAAGGCGGCTTCTACCTGACCACCGTCGGCCGCGTGCAAACGCCGACCCTGTCGATCGTGGTCGAGCGCGAAGAGAAGATCAAGAAGTTCGTCCCGCGCGACTATTGGGAAGTGCGCGGCGAGTTCGTCTGCGCCGCCGGCATCTATGAGGGCCGCTGGCTAGACAAGATGCACAAGAAGGACGAGACCGATCCGGAGAAGCGTCCCGAGCGTCTGTGGAGCAAGGCCGCCGCCGAATCCATCGTCGCCGCCTGCCGCGGCAAGATCGGCACCGTCACCGAAGAGTCCAAGCCGACCACGCAAATGGCGCCCGGCCTGTTCGACCTGACCAGCCTGCAACGCGAAGCCAACTCGCGCTTCGGCTTCTCGGCCAAGAACACGCTCGGCCTGGCCCAGGCCCTGTACGAAAAGCACAAGGTCCTGACTTATCCGCGTACCGACTCGCGCCATCTGCCGGAAGATTACCTGCAGACCGTCAAGGAAACGATGGAGTCGCTGTCCGAGAACAATAATTACCACCAGTTCTCCAAGCAGATCCTCAAGCAGGGCTGGGTCAAGCCGAACAAGCGCATCTTCGACAACACCAAGATCAGCGATCACTTTGCGATCATCCCGACCACGCAAGTGCCGAAGAACCTGTCCGAACCGGAACAGAAACTCTATGACCTGGTGACGCGCCGCTTCATGGCGGTGTTCTTCCCGGCCGCCGAGTTCCAGGTCACCACGCGCTTCACCGAAGTCTCCGGCCATCAGTTCAAGACGGAAGGCAAGGTCATGACCAACCCCGGCTGGCTGGCGATCTACGGCAAGGACATCGTCGACGAGAAAGACGAAAACAGCGGCACCCTGGTCGCCGTTGCCAAGGACGAAAAAGTCAAGACCGACAAGGTCACCGCCAACGGCCTGGTCACCAAACCACCAGCGCGCTATACCGAAGCCACGCTGCTGTCGGCCATGGAAGGCGCCGGCAAGCTGATCGACTCCGACGAGCTGCGCGAAGCGATGGCCGGCAAGGGCCTCGGCACGCCGGCGACGCGCGCGGCCATCATCGAAGGTTTGCTGAACGAAAAATACCTGCTGCGCGAAGGCCGCGAAATGATGCCGACCGCCAAGGCGTTCCAGCTCATGACGCTGCTGCACGGTCTCGGCGTGGACGAACTGACCGAGCCGGAACTGACCGGCGAATGGGAACAAAAGCTGGCGCAGATGGAGCGCGGCAAGATCAGCCGTGAAGAGTTCATGCGCGAGATCGCCCAGATGACGCAAATCATCGTCAAGCGCGCCAAGGAATACGACAACGACACCATCCCAGGCGACTACGCGACGCTGAAAACACCGTGTCCGAATTGCGGCAGCGTGGTGAAGGAAAACTATCGTCGCTTCGCCTGCACCAAGTGCGAATTCTCCATGAGCAAGACGCCGGCGGGTCGTCAGTTCGAAATTCCCGAAGTGGAAGAACTGCTGGCCAACCGCACCATCGGCCCGCTGCAAGGTTTCCGCTCCAAGATGGGTCGTCCGTTCGCGGCGATTCTGAAGATTTCGCGCGACAACGAAATCAACAATTACAAGCTCGAATTCGACTTCGGCCAGAACGACGGCGAAGGCGAGGGCGGCGAACCGGTCGACTTCAGCGAACAGACGCCACTCGGCCCTTGCCCGAAATGCGGCAGCGGCGTCTACGAAATGGGTCTGGCCTACGTCTGCGAAAAGCAGGTGGCCAAGCCGAAGGCGTGCGACTTCCGCAGCGGACGCATCATCCTGCAGCAAGAAATCCTGCCGGAGCAAATGGCCAAGCTGCTCAACGAAGGCAAGACCGACTTGCTGCCGGGCTTCATCTCGCAACGTACACGTCGTCCCTTCAAGGCCTTCCTGACGCGCGGCAAGGACGGCAAGATCAGCTTCGAGTTTGAAGAGCGCAAAGCCAAGGCGCCCGCCAAGGGCAAGGCTGCCGCAGCAGCAGAAGGCGACGACGCCGAAACCACCGCCAAGGCCAAACCGGCGGCAGCAGCGAAGAAGCCGGCTGTAGTCAAGAAACCTGCAGCAGCAAAGAAGCCCGCCGCTAAAAAGGCCGCACCGAAAAAAGCTGCCGCGTAATCGAAAGTTGACGCGAGCGGTCTTCTTCCGCGCACAAAAAAGCCCTCGTCATCGAGGGCTTTTTTATTGCCGCCGGCGCAGCGCTCAAGCAAGGGAGAAGGCTGATCAACCCTTGTAGTCAATCGTCAGCGGCGCGTGATCCGAGAAGCGCGCTTCCTTGTAGATCGCCGCCGTCTTCGCCTTCTTCGCGATGCCGGCAGTGGCGATGTGATAGTCGATGCGCCAACCCACGTTGTTGGCCCAGGCCTGGCCGCGATTGCTCCACCAGGTGTAGGCGTCGCCGGTGGTTTCCGGATGGATGGTGCGGTATACGTCCACCAGACCCAGCTCGTCGAATACGCGTGTCAGCCAGGCGCGCTCTTCCGGCAGGAAGCCCGAATTCTTCTGGTTGCTCTTCCAGTTCTTCAGGTCGATTTCCTTGTGGGCGATGTTCCAGTCGCCGCAGATGACGATCTCGCGGCCGCTGTTCTTCAGTTCCTGCAAGTGCGGCAAGAACACTTCCATGAAACGGAACTTGGCTTGCTGGCGTTCTTCGCTCGACGAGCCGGACGGGCAATACAGCGAGATCACCGTGATGTCGCCGAAGTCGCACTCGACATAGCGGCCTTCATCGTCGAACTCCTTGGTGCCGAAGCCGATGCGCACGGCATCCGGCTTGCGCTTGCTGTACAGGCCGACGCCGGAGTAGCCTTTCTTCTCGGCGTAGTGGAAATGGCCGACATAACCCTTGGGCGTCAGGAATTCTTCGGTCATGTCGGCTTCCTGCGCCTTGAGTTCCTGCACGCAGATGAAGTCGGCGGATTCCTTGGCCATCCACTCGAAGAAACCCTTTTTGGCGGCGGAGCGGATGCCGTTGAGATTGGCGGAGACGATTTTTGGCATGGGGAAACTCACGTAAAAGTCAGGCGCGTAGCATACCTGATTCATTTAAAATGTGGGTCTTTGCAAGCTGGCGCTGTCGGGCGGCGGCGCGCGGGTTTCTCCGCAGACAATTTTTCGGGAATATATTTTGAGCAACTTACGACAAGAATTCATCGAGTTCGCCGTCTCCGCAGGCGTACTGCGTTTCGGCGAGTTCATCACCAAGGCCGGCCGCACCTCGCCGTACTTCTTCAACGCCGGCTTGTTCAACGAAGGCGCCGCGCTGGCCAAGGTCGCGCAGTTCTACGCACAGACGCTGCAAGCGTCGGGCGTCGAATACGACATGCTGTTCGGCCCCGCCTACAAAGGCATCACGCTGGCGTCCGCCACCGCCGTCGCGCTGGCAGGCCACGGCCGCAACGTGCCGTTCGCCTACAACCGCAAGGAAGCCAAGGACCACGGCGAAGGCGGCACCATCGTCGGCGCCAAGCTGCAAGGCCGCGTGGTGATCATCGACGACGTCATCTCGGCAGGCACTTCGGTGCGCGAATCGGTCGACATGATCCGCGCAGCAGGCGCCACCCCATGCGCCGTCCTGATCGCGCTCGACCGCATGGAACGCTCCGGCAAGGACGATGCCTTGTCGGCGCACTCGGCCGTGCAGGAAGTCGCCAAGGCCTATGACATGCCCGTGATCTCCATCGGCAACCTCAACGACCTGCTGGAATATCTGGCCCACGCCGGCGTCGACGCGCAGCTCTCGCAATACAAGGACGCCGTGGCGGCGTATCGCGCGCGTTACGGCGTCTGATGCACGTCTGGTACAGGCCTTTGATTGCTGTATAAAAAACAATGCCCCTCACGGGGCATTGTGCATCTTGAAGGAGGGGGAGTGGCTCAGATTGCCTTAATGCCGACGCCATGTCGCTGCAGGCGATCGTCCAGTTCTCCTATCTGCGCGGCAACGGCGTTTTCCGTCAGCTGGCCGCGTTGCTGGATGTCCTGCTGCACCGACTCCAGCTTGTTGGTCAGCGCGCTCAGGTGCGCGTTCTGACGCTGCTGCAGCTGCTGCAATTCACTTTGCAGATAACCGCGCAATTCGATGAAGCGCGACTTCTCCGCCTGGTCGGCCAGATCGCGCTGCGTATCGAGCTGCTTGGTCAGGCGGCGCGTCTCGAACAGCACGCTGGTCTGCAACGCCATCACATACAGCAGGAAGACCGCCGCCAGCACGATCACCACGCCCAGCATCACCAGCCCCAGCGGCGCCTGGAAGTCGGTGAACACCAGCGTCAGCTGCGTCGGCGCCAGGAAGGCCTGCCAGTTCACGGCGGCAAAGATGCCGACCAGCGCCAATACCACGATCATGAAAGTTGTACGGAATCTCATTGCGTTCTCCTTGTGTTGTTCGAATAGTGGGGACAGATTACGCAATTTGGACCCGGCACGAAGAGTGTCGTTCCTTATTCGATGACAATAATGCAAGATTGCCAATAAAAAAGCCCTCAGAGAGGGCTTTTGGAGACGCTGTCTTACTTATTCATTGCCAAGGCAGAAACAACTCAAAACGGCACATCGCCTTCCACCGTCGTGCGATACAGCGTGCGGCGCAGATGCTGCGGCGTGATCGGCGCGTAATGCACGGTGCTGCGATTGTCCCAGAACACGATATCGCGCGGCCGCCACTTGTGCGTGTAGACGTTCTCGGCATGCACCGTATGCTCATGCAGCAGCTTCAGCAGCGCATCGCTTTCATCCTTCGGCAAACCGACGATGTGCGACGTAAAACCCTCACTCACGAACAAGGCTTTGCGACCGCTTTCCGGATGCGTACGCACGACCGGATGTTCGACGTCGGGCACCTCATCGATCTGCTTTTGCGTCAGGTCGACGCGCCAAGGCGTCAGCGCCTGCAAGCGACGATAGCGGTACACGTAAGAATGCACGGCGCGACGTCCCTCGATGGTCTTCTTCACCTCTGCCGGCAAGCTGTCATAGGCGTTGAACATGTTGGCAAACTGCGTGTCGCCCTGTTCCGGCGGCAGCTCTTGCGCATGCAGCAGCGAGCCCAGGCTGGGCCTGGGCATGTACGACAGATCCGAATGCCAGTCGGCACCTGCATCCACCAGTCCGATCGGCTGGCCGTTTTCGACCACGTTGGAAACGATCAGAATCTCCGGATGATGCTTCAGATGAAAACGGTTGAGCACATGCACCTGCAGGGGCCCGAAGCGACGGCTGAAAGCCACATGCTGCTCCGGCGTAATGCGCTGATTGCGAAACACCACCAGGCCGTGCTTCACCAGTGCCGCGCGAATGGTAGCGACATCGTGATCCGTGGCCGGCAGATTCAGATCCAAGCCGCGGATCTCGGCGCCCAGCGGGCCGTCGAAAGAGCGGATGCTGAAATCCTGTTCGTCAGTTTCCGTAGGGCGTTGCAGTAAAGCGGTTGCGCTGGGCATGTCGGTGCTGGCTCCATGAAAAGGCGGCACACGTCATGGAATGTGGGGATGGCGGCTCCGCCTTGAGTAAGGCTAAGAAAGGCATTACACCGCGACAGAGGAGGAGGGATCAACGAATAAGACTTCATATCCATATTCGTTTTTTGTTTCTGCTGTCTGATGAGGCAGATTCGACGACCACCTCTTGTGCGTCGACTCCTGACAGTCAGCTAACGGCGCCATTAGCCGACCTACGAAAATGATGCCTTTCAAACTGAAACATATTGCCGGGCTTGGTGAAATCGGCTTCGTTGAGCATCCCGCATGAGGCTGTTATTACGAGCCGGACGAGATAGACCTTCCGGCGAAGTTAGGCTTGACAAACAAGAGACCGAACTTGCCCTTCGTGCAGTTGCCTATTCCGACGTCCATGTATTTCAGCTATCAATAAGTTCTCCATGCGTTTAGAAAACGCTGGGAACCAAATTCTCGCCACCGGATACTTCGATGACGACGCCGGTTACATAAGGGTTTGTCATCAGGAATAACGCGGCATGTCCAATATCATCTATTGTGCCCGCATGCCGTGCGGGAAAGCTGCGACGCACTTTTTCTTTCAGCGCATCGCGTTCCTCATCGGAAAAATCTTTCCACAAATCCGTGTCGACGAAGCCTGGGCGTATCGTGTTGACACGGGTAGGCGCCAGTTCCAGCGCAAGTGAGCCAGATAATGATTCCACCGCGCTAAACGCAGCCAAGACGGCACTGAAGCCGATTTTCGGCCGCACCGCCAAACCGCCGGTAAGAAGAGTGATCGATCCGCCTTTCCTGAGGTGGGGGGCCGCATAACGGGCGCAGGCCCAGCTGCCGAAGAACTTGCCATCGAGATAGCTGCGAACGCCGCGCATATCTGCATCCATGAAATTTCCCCATGATCCAAATTCAGGGCCCGCCGTGACGGCGAGATGGTCAAACGGTCCAATGGCGTCAAAGGCCTTTTGCACCGCACCTTCATCGCGAACATCCAGGATTATTTGTTCGTAGTTCGCCAGATCCGGACGTTCCTCCGGAGAGGTAATGCGACGACTGGCGACCGTCACGGACGCCCCGGCTGCATACGCCGCGTGCGCAATGCCAAGTCCAATTCCCGTTTTGCCGCCGACTACCACGACTTTTTTTCCTGCAAGGCTCAGTACGGCCGCCGCCGACTGCTCTCGATTGTTCAATGCTGTGTTCATGAATTTAGTCCTCACTAATCATTCGTTCGATATTGCTACAGGGATTACCACTGCAGAACGGCCAATCCTCATCGGTGAGTCGCGTACTACACGTCAACATGCCAGTAGCAGCTCTCCGTTGCCGCCGTTTGATCCGCTGTTCGGTAACGCACTCATACTAAGTTGGCGAAACAGAATTGATAATCAGCAGATTTTTCATCAATGCCATTCTTTAAAAGAATCGGTTGGTTCACCCGGAAAAAGCGTGCATACCTGATTTATGACAGAATTTGCAGGCCCCGTATCGAGGGAGAATGAATGATCGTCAAGGGATCGCAATGGATCGATTTTATGAATTAACTGCTTTCATTACGGTCGTGGAAGCAGGCGGTTTCTCGGCTGCCGCGCGTCGGCTTGGCGATTCGCAATCGGGAATCAGCAAATCTATCGGTGCCTTGGAAACGCGACTCGGCGTGCTGCTGTTCAACAGAAGCACTCGCAGTGTGACGCTGACGGATCAGGGGCGAAAATACTATGACCGCACCAAGCCGCTTCTTGAGGAAATGGACAAAGCGGACGGCGAGTTGACCAGCAGCACTGTTGATATATCCGGCCTGGTCAGAGTCGCAACACCCTCTACATTCGGCCGGTTGCATGTCCTTCCGCTCATCCCGCAATTGTTGTCGCTTTATCCGAAGATTAAGTTGGATCTTCGCCTTTCCGACAGTATTGAAGATTTGCTTGCGGATGGAATTGATTTGGCGATCAGGGTCAGCTCGGTGCACGATCCTGATGCAGTGGTAAAACGCGTAGCAGGCACCTCGCTGGTATGCGCCGGATCTCGCAGTTATTTTGATCTGAATGGGATCCCGGCGGTCCCGGAGGAGCTTGTGAATCACAATTGTCTTATCTACGGAGAGATGACGAACTGGACTTTTCTTGGCCCTGACGGAAAATTCGACGTGCCAGTGAGCGGCAATCTTTCGTCCAACGCCATGGATACCATTCTTTCCGGGGTACTTGGTGGCGTAGGCATCGGTATGTTTTCCAGGGCTTCATTGAAAGGTGAACTCCAGCATCCAGACATCGTCACTGTCCTCGATCAATTTATGGATGAAGCAAGAGACGTCAGCCTCATCTGGCCAAGGCGCAAATTTGTTTCGACCCGGGTACGACGAGTAACTGATTTTTTCGCGACGATGCTTGCCCGATGTGTTTGAAAACGATGGTGCTAAATCATCCATCGTTCAGGGACGGATGCCGTGATGCACGAGATCGTCGCCCATCGGCATTCTTTTAGACAAGAGTTCGCTATATTCGGCATGAGCAAATGGCAGATGGCATGCCCTCATATGGGGGCCGCCAAAAGAAACGCCAAAGGATGTCCGTGACAGGCCGGAAATCGACATGCACCGTTTCTAAGGACTGAGAGAAAATTAAGACCCCGGACGATCAGAACCCCCATCGATAATTGGCCGCCAGCCAATAGGAGGGAGCATCTCCTTGTGTCGTTGTATTGAGCATCAAGCTGGCGATGCCAGCGCCGATTTTCGACTCGGAGGAAGTTGCGACGGTGACAGCGACTACATTACGTGCCTGACGGTGGCTGGGGCAGCAACGAGCGAATGCCGTTGATGTCCCCGACCATTTACTGCTTGAAACGGCAGAACGATTACGCCGTCAATTTCTTGCGCAGCAACTCCGTCAACTGCGCCGGATTAGCCTTGCCCTTGGTCGCCTTCATCGCCTGGCCGATCAACGCATTGATGGCCTGTTCCTTGCCCGAGCGGAATTCCGCCACCGATTTTTCATTTGCCGCCAGCACCTGATCGACGATGGCTTCCAGCGCGCCGCTGTCGGAGATTTGCTTCAGGCCCTTGGCATCGATGATGTCGTCGGCCAGCGTGTCCTTGTCGGACCTGGCTTCCCACATGCCGGCGAAGACTTCCTTGGCGATCTTGTTGGAGATCGTGCCGTCGGCGATGCGCTTCAACAGCAGCGACAGTTGCACGGCGCTGACGGGGGCGTCGGCGATGTCGGTGTCTTCGCGGTTGAGGGTGGAGGCAACGTCGCCCATGAGCCAGTTGGCGGCGGGTTTGGCTTGTTCTTTGCCGGCGGCGGTGACGACGGCTTCAAAGTAGGAGGCCATCGACTTCGATTGCGTCAGCACGGTGGCATCGTATTCGGGCAGGCCGTAGTCGTTGACGAAGCGCTCGCGCATGGCGCCCGGCAGTTCCGGCATGGTGGCCTTGACGCGCTCTATCCATTCTTGCGCGATGACCAGCGGCGGCAGGTCCGGGTCGGGGAAGTAGCGGTAGTCCTGCGCATCTTCCTTGCTGCGCATGGAGCGGGTTTCTTTCTTGTCCGGATCGTAGAGGCGCGTTTCCTGCACGACGGTGCCGCCGTCTTCGATGAGCTCGACCTGGCGACGCACTTCGTAGTTGATCGCGTCTTCCATGAAGCGGAAGGAGTTGAGATTCTTGATCTCGCAGCGGGTGCCGAACTCCTTCTGGCCGACCGGGCGCACCGAGACGTTGGCGTCGCAGCGGAACGAGCCTTCCTGCATGTTGCCGTCGCAGATGCCGAGCCACATCACCAGCGAGTGCAGGGCCTTGGCGTAGGCGACGGCTTCGGCGGCGCTGCGCATGTCGGGTTCGGTGACGATTTCCAGCAGCGGCGTGCCGGCGCGGTTGAGGTCGATGCCGCTCATGCCCTGGTAGTCTTCGTGCAGCGACTTGCCGGCGTCTTCTTCGAGGTGGGCGCGGGTCAGCTGGATGGTCTTGATTTCAGCCTTGCCGTCTTTCTCCAGCACGAAGGAAATCTTGCCGCCCTGGACCACCGGGATTTCAAACTGGCTGATCTGATAGCCCTTGGGCAGGTCGGGGTAGAAGTAGTTCTTGCGCGCAAAGACGGAGCGCGGCGCGATCGTCGCGCCGATGGCCAGGCCGAACTGGATGGCGCGTTCGACCGCGCCTTTGTTCAGCACCGGCAACACGCCCGGCAATGCCAGATCGACCGGGCTGGCCTGGGTGTTGGGGGCGGAGCCGAACTGCGTCGACGAGCCGCTGAAAATTTTGGATACGGTCGAAAGCTGTGTATGCGTTTCCAGACCGATGACGACTTCCCACTGCATAGTATTCCTCGCTGATTCTTTGTTGTTTCGTGGCGCTTCGCGGCGTTACTGATGCGATCAAGCCGGTGCGCGCAAATGCCAGTCGGTGACTTGCTGGTACTGATGCGCGACGTTCAGCAGGCGCGCTTCATCGTAGTAGCTGCCGATGATCTGCAGGCCGACCGGGCGCTTGCCGTTCTTCTCGCCCTGGCCGAAACCGCATGGGATCGACATGCCCGGCAGGCCCGCCAGGCTGGTCGACAGCGTGAAGATGTCGGCCAGGTAGTTGGCCACAGGATCGTCGGTCTTGTCGCCCAGATCCCATGCCACGGTCGGCGACACGGGGCCCATGATGACGTCGCACTGACGGTCCGGGCCGAGCAGCGCGCTCTGGAATTCCTGCGCGATCAGGCGGCGGATTTTTTGCGCCTGCAGGTAATAGGCGTCGTAATAACCGTGCGACAAGACGTAGGCGCCGACCAGGATGCGGCGCTTCACTTCGTCGCCGAAACCTTCCGCGCGCGACTTCTTGTACATGTCGGCGAGATCCTTGTAATCGGCGGCGCGATGGCCGTAGCGCACGCCGTCGAAACGCGACAGATTGGACGATGCTTCGGCCGGTGCGATCACGTAATAGACGGGGATCGACAGCTCGGTTTTCGGCAGCGAAATATCGACCAGCGTGGCGCCGAGTTTTTCGTATTCCTTGAGCGCGGCGCGCACGGCTTGCTCGACGTCGGCGGCCAGGCCGGCGCCGAAGAATTCTTTCGGCACGCCGATGCGCAAACCTTTGAGGCCGTCGTTGAGCGAGCGGTTGAAATCTTCCTTCGGACGCTCCAGGCTGGTCGAATCGCGCTGATCGAAACCGGTCATGGCGTTGAGCAGCAGGCCGCAGTCTTCGGCGGTTTTCGCGATCGGGCCGCCTTGGTCGAGCGAGGAGGCAAACGCGATCATGCCGTAGCGCGAGACGCTGCCATAGGTCGGCTTGATGCCGGTGACGCCGCACAGCGAAGCCGGCTGGCGAATCGAGCCGCCGGTGTCGGTGGCCGTTGCCGCCGGCGCGAGACGTGCTGCGATTGCCGCGGCCGAACCGCCGGAGGAACCGCCGGGGACGGCAGTCTTGTCCCAGGGATTTTTGACCGGGCCGAAGTAAGAGTTTTCGTTACCCGAACCCATCGCGAATTCGTCGCAGTTGAGCTTGCCCAATGTCACAGTGCCGGCCGCGTTGAACTGTTCCACCACGGTTGCATCAAACGGGCTGACATAATTTTCCAGCATCTTCGAACCGGCCGTGGTGCGCCAGTCGCGCGTGACGAAGATGTCCTTGTGCGCGATCGGGATGCCGGTCAATGGCGTGACGTTGTTGGCGGCGATGCGTTGATCGGCTTGCGCGGCTTGCCTGAGCGTGAGTTCGCGATCGACGTGCAGGAAGGCGTTGAGGTCGCTGGCGCCGATGCGGTCGAGGAATAAAGTGGCCAGTTCGGTCGCCGAGATTTTCTTGGTCTGCAGTAGCGTCGAAAGCTCTTTAATGGTCTTGGTGTGCATGGAAAAGGTATTCGTTTTTCAGGTTCTGTGAGGCTGCGGGCGCGCGGTGCGAATGAGGCAACCGGCGCGATGACTGGGCGAAGATTATTCGATGACCTTGGGTACGAGGTACAGGCCGTCCTGGGTTGCCGGGGCCGGTTTCTGGTAGTCGTCGCGGTGATTGGTTTCGGTCACGGCGTCTTCGCGCAGGCGCAGCGACAAGTCGGTGGTCAGCGCGGCAATCGGATGGCTCAGCGGCTCGATGCCGGTGGTGTCGACCGCTTTCATCTGTTCGACCAGGGAAAAAATGCCGTTCAGCTTGTCCAGGGTTTGACCTGCTTGTTCATCTGTCAATTCCAGGCGGGACAGATTGGCAATGCGCTTAACATCGGAAAGGGCTAGAGTCATGATAGGAAGGTACGCGCAGGGCGCAAGAGCTAGTGTGTTGAAAAATCGCGTCGTTGGCCATGCACGCGCTTGCAATTACGCAGGTAAATGCCGGTAAAAACGCAGAAGTATCTGGCATCAGGCAAGGATTATTGACAGTTTTGCCTGCTGGTTTCTCTCAAATTATAAGGTAGAATGTAGGACTAATGCCTTGCTGGCGCCGATTTGTGTCGCCGCAGTCATAAAAGAAGTCGTTGCAAAATGAAGCTGACGTTGCCGCGTCGCCCCTGATGTGCCCCCTTGCCGTGCGGGGTGGCGCCTCCAGGCAGTTTTATTTTGCAACGGCTTCTGAAAAAGACACCCCACTTACACAAAATGCAACGCGCGCGACTCTGGCGCATCAGGACACTTCATGTTTGGATTTTTACGCAGTTATTTTTCTAACGACCTCGCTATTGACCTTGGAACGGCAAACACTCTGATTTACGTACGTGGTCAAGGCATTGTCCTCGACGAGCCGTCGGTTGTGGCGATCCGCCAGCAAGGCGGCCCCAACGGCAAAAAGACCATCCAGGCGGTCGGCAAGGAAGCAAAACAGATGCTGGGCAAGGTTCCCGGCAATATCGAGGCCATTCGCCCGATGAAAGACGGCGTGATCGCCGACTTCACCGTCACCGAGCAGATGTTGAAGCAATTCATCCGCATGGTGCACGACTCCAAGCTGTTCCGCCCATCCCCGCGCATCATCATCTGCGTTCCCTGCGGTTCGACCCAGGTGGAGCGCCGCGCGATCCGTGAATCGGCGCTGGGCGCCGGCGCTTCCCAGGTTTATCTGATCGAAGAGCCGATGGCGGCGGCAATCGGCTCCGGCCTGCCGGTCTCGGACGCCACCGGTTCGATGGTCGTCGACATCGGCGGCGGCACCACCGAAGTCGGCATCATTTCGCTGGGCGGCATGGTGTACAAGGGTTCTGTGCGCGTCGGCGGCGACAAGTTCGACGAAGCCATCGTCAACTACATCCGCCGCAACTACGGCATGCTGATCGGCGAGCAGACCGCCGAAGCGATCAAGAAGGAAATCGGTTCCGCCTTCCCGGGCTCCGAAGTCAAGGAAATGGAAGTCAAGGGCCGCAACCTGTCCGAAGGCATTCCACGCTCGTTCACCATCTCCAGCAACGAAATCCTGGAAGCGCTGACCGATCCGCTGAACAACATCGTTTCCGCCGTAAAGAATGCTCTGGAGCAAACTCCACCGGAACTGGGCGCCGACATTGCCGAAAAGGGCATGATGCTGACCGGCGGCGGCGCGCTGCTGCGCGATCTGGACCGTTTGCTGATGGAAGAAACCGGCCTGCCGGTGATCGTCGCCGAAGACCCGCTGACCTGCGTGGTGCGCGGTTCCGGCATGGCGCTCGATCGCATGGACAAGCTGGGTTCGATCTTCTCCAACGAATAATTCCGTTACAGGAGCCTGGTCAACCTCGAGGAACTGAAACGCGCCTATGACAGAGCACAAGCAGATTTGGCCGGTGCTGCGAACTTCCGGTTCGCACAGCGGTAAAATCTCGGCTGCGACGGCGCGTTGTCTTCCTGATATTGACCGCAACCTTCCCGTTATCCGTCCGCTGTTCATCCTCCAGCCCGCCCTGTGCGGGCTGTTGCGGTTTTCGGCTTCCCCGGCATCGGTCTCGGTCTGACCATCAATGGATATCCCACCACTCTTCAAACAAGGCGCATCGGCCCGCGCCCGCGCCGGCTTTTTCGCCCTGATCGCCATCGTCATGCTGGTGGTCGACTCGCGCATGCACGCCCTGACCATGGTGCGGCAGGCGGTCGGCACCGTGTTGTATCCGTTCCAGGTGGTGGCGTTGATGCCGCGCGATGCGGCGTATCGGGTCGGCGACTATTTCAACTCGCTCAACGCACTGCAAAAGGAAAACGACGCCCTGCGCCGCCAGCAGGCGATGAACGCCCAGTTGTTGCAGCAAGAGCGCCAGATGGCCGCCGAGAATGCCCAGTTGCGCAATTTGCTGAGCATGCAGCAGCGCATCCGCAGCAAATCCATCGTCGGTGAAATCCTGTACGACGCGCGCGACCCGTTTACCCGCAAGATCATCCTCAATCGCGGCTCCCAGCAAGGCGTGGCGCCCGGCCAGCCGGTGATCGACGACGTCGGCATCGTCGGCCAGGTGACGCGCGTGTTTCCGTTTACGTCCGAAGTGACGCTGCTGACCGACAAGGACCAGGCCATCCCGGTGCAGGTCTTGCGCAACGGTTTGCGCAGCGTGGCCTACGGCCGCGGCCAGTCCGGCGTGCTCGATCTGCGTTTCATGGCGGCCAATGCCGACATCCAGAAGGGCGATGCGCTGGTGACGTCCGGCATCGACGGCGTGTATCCGCCGGGTTTGTCGGTCGCCAGCGTGCTGCAGGTCGAAACCAAGTCGACCGACGCCTTCGCCCATATCGTCTGTCTGCCGTCTGCGGGCGTCGATCGTCACAAACAATTGCTGATCTTGCTGGTGGAGCAGACAACGCCGCCGCGTCCCGACCCGGAAGGCGTGCCGGACAAGGCCGACAAGCTGCTCAAGCGTCGTTTCCGCGACAGTGCGAAAGAGGGCGAAGCGGTGCCGGCCAAGGATGCGCCTAGCGAAGATCGCAAGGGGCAGGCGCCGACAGCCGCGCCGGCCGCCGCCGCCCCGGCTGCCGCTGCGTCAGCGGCAAAACCGGCCGTCCCTGTACCTGCAACACCCGCAGCCAAACCGGCGGCCGCCCCTGCTACACCTGCCGCCGCACAACCAGCCAAGAGCACCCGATGAACGATCCGCATTACATCCTGCTGCCGGCGAATCCGATTTTCATCGCGTTCAGTCTGATCGCGGCTTTCCTGCTCAATCTGTTGCCCTGGGGGCAATGGGTCGGCGTTCCCGATTTCGTCGCGCTGGTGCTGGTGTTCTGGGCCATCCACGAGCCGCGCAAGATCGGCATCAGCATCGCCTTCATGATGGGCCTGTTGATGGACGTCAACGAAGCCACGTTGCTGGGCGAGAACGCGCTGGCCTATACGCTGCTGTCGTATTTCTCGATCATGATCCACCGCCGCGTGCTGTGGTTCCCGGTCGGCACGCAAGCCCTGCACATCCTGCCGCTGATGCTGCTCACGCAAGCCGTGCAACTGCTCGTGCGCCTGATGGTCAGCGGCAAATTCCCGCATTGGTATTACTTCAGCGAGAGCTTCGTCTGCGCGCTGTTGTGGCCGCTGGTGACATGGCTGCTGCTCGCGCCGCAACGACGCGCGATCAATCGCGACGACAATCGTCCGATCTGATGGATGAAGATTACGAATACGACAGAGCAGCATGACAGAATTCAAAAACACCGAGCATGAACTCAAGCTCTTCCGGCTGCGCCTGTTCGCGGTGGCGGTGCTGGTGCTCGTGTGTTTCGGCCTGCTGACGGCGCGTTTCATCTGGCTGCAGATCGTCCGCCACGATGCCTACGCGGCGCAGGCGGAAGAAAACCGCATCTCGGTGGTGCCCATCGTGCCCAACCGCGGCCTGATCCTGGACCGCAACGGCGTCGTCCTGGCGCGCAATTATTCCGCCTATACGCTGGAAATCACGCCGTCCAAGATCACCATCGGGCTCGACGAACTGGTCGATCAGCTCAGTACGCTGGTGGACATCCAGCCCAAGGACCGGCGCCGCTTCCGCAAGCTGCAGGAAGAATCCAAGAATTTTGAAAGCCTGCCGATCCGCACGCGCCTGACCGACGAAGAAGTCGCCAAGTTCACCGCGCAGCGCTACCGTTTCCCCGGCGTCGACATCCAGGCGCGCCTGTTCCGTCAATATCCTTACGGCAAGACCGCCGCGCACGTGATCGGCTACATCGGCCGCATCAGCCAGCGCGACGCCGACCGCATCGCGGACTCCGACGACGAAGCCAACTACAACGGCACCGACTACATCGGCAAGGAAGGCCTGGAAAAGAGCTACGAAACCCAGTTGCACGGCACCACCGGTTACGAAGAAGTGGAAATCTCCGCCGGCGGCCGCGCCGTGCGCACGCTGTCGCGCACGCCCGCCAGCCCCGGTCAGAACCTGATCCTGTCGATCGACATCGAGCTGCAAAAAGTGATCGAAGAAGCCTTCGGCGACCGCAAGGGCGCGCTGGTGGCGATCGATCCTGCCACCGGCGACATCCTGGCCTATGTATCGCAGCCGTCGTTCGATCCCAACGTCTTTGTCGAAGGCATCGACCAGCAAACCTGGGACGAGCTCAACAACTCGCCCGATCGTCCGTTGATCAATCGTCCGCTGTCCGGCACCTATCCGCCCGGTTCGACCTACAAGCCGTTCATGGCGCTGGCGGCGCTGGAGCTGGGCAAGCGCAAGCCGTCCGACTCCATCCGCGATCCGGGTTACTTCTGGCTCGGCAATCACAAGTTCCGCGACGACAAGGAAGGCGGCCATGGCGTGGTCGACATGTACCGCTCGATCGTGGTGTCTTGCGACACCTACTACTACATGCTGGCCAACGACCTCGGCGTCGACGCCATCCACGATTTCATGAAGCCGTTCGGTTTCGGCCAGATCACCGGCATCGACCTTGAACACGAGCGCAAGGGCCTGTTGCCGTCCACCGCCTGGAAGAGCAGCGCCTATCGCAAGCCGGAGCAACGCAAGTGGTACGCCGGCGAAACCATTTCGCTGGGCATCGGCCAGGGCTACAACGCCTTCACGCCGATCCAGATGGCGCACGCCACCGCGACGCTGGCCAACAACGGCGTCGTCATGAAGCCGCACCTGGTCAAAATGATCGAAGACGGCGTCACGCATGAGCGCACCGTGACCGTGCCGAAGGAAAGCTACCGCATTCCGCTCAAGCAGGAAAACATCGATGTCATCAAGCAAGCCATGGTCGGCGTGAACAAGGAAGGTACCGGCGCGCGCGTGTTTGCCGGCGCCGAATACACCTCGGCCGGCAAGAGCGGCACCGCGCAGGTGGTGTCGATCAAGAAGAACGAAAAGTACGACGCCAAGCGCCTCGCCACGCATTTGCTGGATAATGCGCTGTTCACGGCGTTTGCCCCCGCCGACAAGCCGCGCATCGCGCTGTCGGTCATCGTCGAAAACGGCGGCTGGGGCGCGGAAGCCGCAGCCCCGCTGGCGCGCAAGGCGATCGACTTCTATCTGCTCGGCAAGCGTCCCGGCGACAAGGCCAAGGCCGCCGCCAAGGATAGCGAAGTCGCCACCCCACCTGCAACAGACGCGGTCGGCAACGATCTCAGGGATTAGGAGAGCCTGTTATGAGTTTGCACCGACCGCCTCTCTGGCAAATCATCAAACCGCATCTGGCGGTGTTTGACGGCGCATTGTCGTTGATCATTTTCCTGATCATGTCGGTCGGCATCGTCACGCTGTATTCCGCGGGCATGAACTTCCCGGGCCGCGTCGAAGACCAGTTGCGCAATATTCTGGTGGCCTTCATCGTCATGTGGATTGCCGCCAATGTCTCGCCGCAGACGCTGTTGCGGTTCGCCGTGCCGATTTACACCATCGGCGTGGCGCTGCTGATCGCCGTGGCGCTGTTCGGCATCGTCAAGAAAGGGTCGCGGCGCTGGCTCAACATCGGTATGGTCGTACAGCCCTCCGAAGTCATGAAAATCGCCATGCCGCTGATGCTGGCCTGGTACTTCCAGAAACGCGAAGGCATGATCCGCTGGCCGGTATTCCTGATCGCAGGGGTGTTGTTGGCGGTGCCGGTCGGCCTGATCATTCGCCAGCCGGACCTTGGCACCGGCGTGCTGGTGCTGGCAGCCGGTTTCTATGTCATCTTCTTTGCCGGTTTGTCGTGGAAAGTGCTGACCGGACTGGTCGTGGCCGGCGCCGCCAGCCTGCCGGTGATCTGGTCGGTATTGCATGACTACCAACGCCAGCGCGTGATGATGCTGATCGATCCGACCTCCGATCCGCTGGGCAAGGGTTTCCACATCATCCAGTCGACCATCGCCATCGGCTCCGGCGGCATCACCGGCAAGGGCTGGCTGATGGGCACGCAGACGCACCTGGAATTCATCCCCGAACGCACCACCGACTTCATCTTCTCGGTGTATTCGGAAGAATTCGGCCTGATCGGCAACCTGATCCTGCTGGTGCTGTACCTGCTGCTGATCGGTCGCGGGCTGATGATCACCGCCAACGCGCCGACGCTGTTCACGCGTCTGCTGGGCGGTGCGATCACCATGATTTTCTTTACCTACGCCTTCGTGAACATGGGCATGGTCAGCGGCATCCTGCCGGTGGTCGGCGTGCCCCTGCCGTTCATGAGCTACGGCGGCACCGCGCTGGTCACGCTGGGCCTGGGCGCGGGCATTCTGATGAGCATTCAGCGGCATCGCAAGCTGGTGCAGACCTAGGCCGGTTCCCCGGGCCGGTTTCTTTTTGTAAAGTCCGTTTCTCCCGACAGACATTTCCGGGATGCTGCCGATACTCTGGTATCGTTGCGCTTGCCTGTGTTTGCAAGCCTGACAAAACCAATAAGTTCAGCCAATAAGTTCAGCCAACAAGTCTGGGAAGATTGCAATGCGAGATTTTCTTGCCCGCTCGGCGCTTTTGTCGAGCCCATCGCGCGTGTTGCGCCATGTTTCAATTCTGGCGCCGCTGGTGCTCGCGGCCTGCAGCAGCGCGCCGACCCTGAATACGCCGTCGTCGCCGACCGCATCCACACCGGCGGCGCGCACCGCCAACGGCAAGCCGCTACCGGCGTTGCCGGCGGCAGGTTCCGGACGCGGCGGTTATTACAAGGACGATGGTCCGGGCGACCAGCCGCCTGAGGGGCTGCTCGATACGCCGGATGCCGATCCCAAGGTCGAACCTTTTTCCAAGGCGGGCAGCCGTCCTTATGTCGTGTTCGGCAAAACCTACACGCCGATCACGGACGACCGCCCGTTCAAGCAGCGCGGCATCGGCAGCTGGTACGGCAAGAAATTCCACGGCCAGAAAACCTCGTCGGGCGAGCTTTACGACATGTACAAGATGACGGCCGCCCATCCGACCTTGCCGATTCCGTCGTACGCGCGCGTCACCAATCTGAAGACCGGTGCCCAGGTCATCGTGCGCATCAATGACCGCGGGCCCTTCCATTCGACCCGCATCATCGATCTGTCGTACACCGCCGCATTGAAGCTGGGTTATCTGTCGTCGGGCAGCAGCGAGCTGGAAGTGGAGCGCCTGTTGCCGGACGAGATCGCGCGCATCGCGGAGAACAAGCGTAACGGTATCGCACCTGCGCCGGCACCGATGAACACGGCCAATGCCGTCCCTGCCACATCGGCGGTGTCGGTAGGCAACGTCGCGCCGCAAGGGCAGGTCGTGCCGGTTGCCATGACGACGCCGGCAACGATGCAAGCAAGCGGCGGTGCGTCAACCGGCGAAGCGGGGGCCGCGAACACGGCGAACGCAACGAATGCAACCGGCACGCCACTGGCCAGCGGCTTCTATTTGCAGTTCGGCGCTTACGCGCAGGAAGCCAACGCCCGCAGCGCGCGCGACAAGCTGATGCAAAGCCTGAGCGGCGCCGTCGACAAGCTGGAAACCGTCGTCGTCAACGGCCTGTATCGTTTGTATGCCGGCCCCTACGCCAACCGCCCCGCAGCGATGGACGCCGCGCAACTGATCCGCCAGCGCGCCAACGTCACGGGTTTCGTGGTCGAGCGCTGATCCGCGTTCGTTTTTCATTCATCAACCGCCGGAGTAAGCATGCATCCTTACCTCTTGCTGGGCATCGCCATCGTGTC
>Ga0209759_1000861_pt1 | contig 23498 bp, 17 predicted proteins | sample AraplaCL_Col_mMS_FD_184261 | JGI IMG/M metagenome (GOLD analysis project Ga0209759, IMG submission 184261) | Arabidopsis root microbial communities from the University of North Carolina, USA - plate scrape CL_Col_mMS (SPAdes) (version 2) | ecosystem: Host-associated > Plants > Roots >...
GAGCCGCAAGACCCGCTTGCTGCTGTCGGCGATGCAGTCGCTGGTGCGCTACGTGCCGGTCGACATCTCCGCCGATTTCCTGCGCGACGCCGCGGCCGGCCTGGCGCGCGACTTTCCCCACGTGCAGGTGCAGCCGGTGGTGGCCGACTTCACTGCGCCCTTCACGCTGCCGTCCTGCGACGCCGCGACGGACGACTGCGCCGGCAACCTCGGCTTCTTTCCGGGCTCGACCATCGGCAACTTCACGCCCGACGCGGCCGTCGACCTGCTGACGCAACTGGGCCGCACGCTGGGCCCGCGCTCGCGCCTGCTGATCGGCGTGGACACGACGCAGGATCCGGCGCTGCTGATCCCCGCGTACGACGACGCGGCCGGGGTCACCGCGGAATTCAACCTCAACCTGCTCGATCGCATCAACCGCGAACTCGACGGCGACTTCGACCGCCGCGATTTCCACCACCTGGCGCGCCACGACCCGCAACAAGGACGCGTGGAGATGCACCTGGTGAGCCGGCGCCCGCACGAGGTGCATGTGCGCGGACGCACGTTCTCGTTCGCCGAAGGCGAGACGATCCACACCGAGAACTGCTACAAGTACACGCCGTCGCAGTTCCTGCGCATGGCGCACGCCGCGCACTGGCGCTGCGAGCGCTCGTGGCAGGACGGCGGCCGCACGGGCTTCACCGTCTACCTGCTGCGCCGCGACGCCTGATCGGCTCCGGCTCGCCGTCATCCTGCCCGCCGCCGCGAGGATGATCGCGCGACTGCTCGCGGCCGAACTAACCGGCCTCTAAGGCGGCGCAAGCTGCCCCGGGGCAGGGGGCAACCCGCGCGCTGAACAGAAGAGTTATTTGTCTTGACAGTCGACCGCCGGCGGTGTGAACTGGCCTGGCAACGCTGCTCTGTACAAGGCACGGCCGGGGAGGCAACGCCTGGATCGGCGAGGCGCAGGGAGTTTCCAACCGATGAGCGAAACCGAAGGCCGGGTGGCCGAGAGCGGCGCGTTCCGCCAGGTGATCGAGAACATCGCGGCCGGGGTCGTGATCCTGCAGGACGACCGCATCGTCCATGCGAATGCCCACGCCGCACGAATGCTGGGCCGCGACGCCGGCGCGCTCATTGGCGCCGACCCCGCCACGCTGCTGGGCGATGGCGAGCGCGGCCGCCCGGCCAGCACGTTCCAGGCCTTGTTGTCGGGCGCCACCGACGAGGCCTACGACGAATTCCGCATCGTGCGTCCCGACGGCCGCGTGTTCCACGTCGCATCCTCGTGCACGCGCACCGATTGGGCCGGCCGCCCGGCCATGCTTTGCGTGCTGCACGACATCTCGCGCCAGCGCGCCGCGATGGCCGCGCTGCGTGGCAGCGAGGAGCGCTACCGCACGATGATCGAGTCGCTCACCGAGGGCGTGATGATCTTCGACGGGCAAGCCCGCCTGATGGGCGTCAATGCGGCGGCCGAACGCCTGCTGGGCGCCGGTTTCGAGGAGCTGCGGCTCAATGGCCTGGGCGACTGGCAGCCCGTCGACATCGACGGTCATCCGATTCCGCCCGAGCGCTTCCCGATCTCGGTGGTGCTGGCCACGGGCGAGTCGGTGCGCCACGAGCTGATGGGCCTGCCCGTCGCCGAACTGGGCACGCGCTGGCTGGACGTCAACTGCGAGCCGCTGCGCGACGCCGCCACCGGTCAGGTCAGCGGCGGGCTGGTCTCGATGACCGACGTCACCGAGTCGCGCCGCGTCGAGGAGGCACTGCGCGTCAGCGAGAGCACCAACCGCACGCTGATGGACGCGCTGGCCGACGGCGTCTTCGTGGCGCAGGACTTCCGCTTCGTCTATGCCAACCGCCTGCTGCTGGAGCGCCTGGGCTACGAACGCGAGGAGTTCACCGGCTTGCCGTTCGAGCGCGTCGTCGCGCCCGCACTGCTGCCGACCTGGAACGAACGCTTTCGCGCCCGTGTGGGCACGCAGGAAGAGCCCGTGCGCACTTACGAGGTGCAATTCCTGCGCAAGGATGGCAGCACGGCCGAATTCGAGCTGGTGGCCAACCGTACGACGTACCAGAACCGGCCGGCGGTGCTGGGCGTCCTGCGCGACATCGCCGAGCGCAAGGCCGCGGCGGCCGAACTGGAGCGCCACCGGGAGCGTCTCGAGGAACTGGTGCACGAGCGCACGCGCGAGCTCGAGGCCGCCGTGGCCGCGCGCATCGAGAGCGAGAACTTCGCGCAGACGATGACCGATCACCAGCCCACGCTGCTGGCCTACGTGGACCGCGAGCAGCACATCCAGTTCGCCAACCGCGCGTGGCTCGACTGGTTCGGCAAGACCCGCGACGAGGTCCTGGGCCGCGACGCCCGCGCCACGGTCGGCGAGTTGATGATGCAGCCCGCCAGCGACGTCATCGCCAAGGTGCTGCGCGGCGAGGCCATGGGCACCTCGGCCGAGATGCGGGGTGCGGGCGATCGGGTCGGCAACTTCTGGATCTACCGGCTGCCCGACGTCGTCGACGGCGAGATCCGCGGCTATTTCTTCATCGCCACCGACGTCACCGAAATGCGCCGCAGCGAACGCCGGCTGCAGGAGCTCAACGCCAAGCTGATCCAGGCCGAGTCGTTCACGCGCGGGATCGCCGACAACCTGCCGGTGCGCGTGGCGTACTGGGACCGCGACCTGTCGTGCCGTTTCGCCAACCGCGTCTATTGCGAGTGGCTCGGCAAGTCACTGGACCAGGTGCTGGGCAAGACCAAGGCGGAGATCTTCGGCGACGAGCACTCGCCGGAGCGGCTCGCCTACGCCCAGGCGGCCCTGGCGGGTGTGCCGCAGAACTTCGAGACCGAGGAGACCGGCGCCGCCGGCCGTTCCGGCATCTGGCAGGTGCAATACATTCCCGACGCGCAGCGCGGCCAGGTGCGGGGCTTCTTCATGCTCGCCTCCGACATCACGGCCTCCAAGCGCGCGCAGGCCGACCTGCAGGCGCTCAACCTCGAGCTGGTCGCGGCACGCGACGTGGCCGAGGATGCGGCACAGGCCAAGTCTGCCTTCCTCGCCAACATGAGCCACGAGATCCGCACGCCGATGAACGTGATCATCGGCCTGACGCACCTGATGCAGCGCGACGCGCACGATCCGACCACTTCCGATCGGCTGTCCAAGGTGGGCGACGCCGCGCGCCATCTGCTGGACATCATCAACGACATCCTGGACCTGTCCAAGATCGACGCCGGCAAGCTGGTGCTGGCGCCGGCGGACTTCTCGATCGACGCGCTGCTCGCGCGTGCGACCGCGCTGGTGGCCGACGGCGCGCGCCGCAAGGGCCTGGCGCTGACGGTCGATCGCGGCGACCTGCCGCAGGCCTTGCGCGGAGACGCACTGCGCCTGTCTCAGGTGCTGGTCAACCTGCTCAGCAACGCGGTGAAGTTCACCGCGCGCGGCAGCGTCGTGCTGCGCTGTGACGTGCTGGCGCGCGACGACGACGACTGGACGATCCGTTTTGCGGTGCGCGACACGGGTGTGGGCATCTCGAGGGACGCGCAGGAGCGCCTGTTCAGCCCCTTCGAGCAGGCGGACGGCTCCACGACGCGCCGCTTCGGCGGCACCGGCCTGGGCCTGTCGATCGCGCGCGAGCTCGTGCTGATGATGGGTGGCACCGTGGGCGTCGAGAGCGAACCGGGGCGCGGCAGCGTGTTCTGGTTCACCGCCAGGCTTCAGTCGGCGCACGTGCAGGAACAGAGCGCGCCGTCGCCCAGCGAGGCGGTGCTCGCCAGCCGCGACGCCGAGCAGACGCTCAAGCAGCGCCACCGCGACGCGCGCGTGCTGGTGGCCGACGACAACCGCATCAACCAGCAGCTCGCCACCGAGCTGCTCCGCCTGGTCGACCTGAAGGTGGAAGTGGCGGATAACGGTCGGATCGCCGTCGACATGGCCCGCCGGGGCATGTACGACCTGATCCTGATGGACATGCAGATGCCCGAGATGGACGGCCTCGAAGCCACGCGCCTGATCCGCGAGGTGCCCGAACTCGACGCGACGCCCATCGTCGCGATGACGGCCAGCGCCTTCGGCGCCGATCGCGACGCGTGCCTGGCCGCGGGCATGAACGACCACATCGGCAAGCCGGTGCACCCGGCCACGCTGTACGAGACGCTGCTGCGCTGGCTCGACGAATCGCACAAGGCGCCGCGTCGAGCGCCGGCCCCTCAGCCTGCCGCGCCGAAAGTCGCGCCGGCCGCCGACGGTCTGGCGCACATCGCGGCGTTGGACGCCGTGCGCGGCGTGAGCCTGTTCGCGGGCCAGCGGGCGCTCTACATGCAGGCGCTCGGCTACTTCGTCGACCTGTACGGCGACGGCCTGGCCGCGGTCAACAAGTACATCGCCGACGCGCCGGGCGCCACGCGCGAGGCCGTGGGCCGCGAGATCCACTCGATGGGGGGCGCCGCCGCGGCGCTTGGCGCCGTCGGGCTCGAGGAGGCGGCGCACCGCATCGACAAGCTGATACGCGGCGATCCGGCCAGGCCGGCCGACGACCGCGAGTTGCGTCCCGCGCTCGAGCGCCTGCGCGGCGACCTGGCCGAGCTCGTGGCGAGCCTGCGCGAGTCGCTGGGCCGCGGTCCCAGCAAGGCTACTTGAGCGGAATCGCGGTGCCGCGATCCACCGCCACGGCGGTCACCGCATTCTTGGGCGAGCCGTCGACGAGCCGGTCGGAGTACGTCAGGTAGACCAGCGTGTTGCGCTCGCGGTCCACCATGCGCACGATGCGCAGCCGCTTGAACAGCAGGCTCATGCGTTCGCTGAACACCTCCTCCTGCCGTGGCAGCGGTTGCTTGACCGAGACCGGTCCGACCTGGCGACAGGCGATCGACGCCTCGGCCTTGTCCTCGGCGAGGCCCAGCGCGCCCTTGATGCCGCCGGTCTTGGCACGGGAGACGTAGCAAGTGACGCCGCCGACCTTCGGGTCGTCGTAGGCGTCGACCACGATCTTGTGGTCGGGGCCGATCCACTGGAAGGCCGTATCGACGTCGCCGATCTCCTCGGCGCTCACGGCGGATGCGGCGGCGAGGGCGAGCAGGGCGGCTGCGGTGGACAGTGACGGACGCATGCGGTTCCTTGGAGGGTGAGTGCAGAGATGCCGACTCTATGCCGGTTCGATGTCCGCGGCCCGCGCCCGGGGCCGCAAGCGCAGCGACAAGCCGCCGCTCGCCGGGCCGCAAGCGTGAGGCGCTCAGCGATTGGACGCCGCGCCGAGCGCGCGCGGACGGATCCAGCGGTTCAATTCGCGCGACAGCCGCTGCAGGCTCAAGGGCTTGGTGATGCGCGCGTTCATGCCCGACTCCAGGATGTGCGGCAAGTCCTCGGGTGTCGTGTTGCCGGTCATCGCCAGGATGGGCACGCCGGACAGCCCCGACATCGCGCGGATCGCCTGCGCCGTGGCGTAGCCGTCCATGTCGGGCATCTCGCAGTCGAGCAGGATGGCGTCGAAGTTGCTGTCCGTGGCCAGGATCGCGAGTGCCGCGCTGCCTTCGCACGCGACCACGCAGGTCATGTCCAGCGTCTGCAGCATTTCGACGGCGAGGTCGGCGCTGATGTCGGCATCGTCCACCACCAGCACGCGGGCCCCTGCGAACTGCCGGTCGGGATCGTTCATGATCTGGCCCTCCAGGGCAAGGCGAGACGTCATGGAGCGCTGTCCGCCGGCGTCGAGCGACCGGCGATGCGCGCTCCTCCGTATCAGGCCCTCCCTGAAACGACCGCGCTGACCATTCGTTCAGGCCCTCTATGGGGCCATTGGACTCGATTGACTATCCGGCAACGGTGCTGGTGCTGTCAATTGCCGGCACCCCCCGCAGGACGCGCTTCAGGCTGGCGCAAGCGCGGCCTCGAGCGCTTGCACCAGCGCTTGCAGCAATCGACGTGCGTGCGCCATCGCGTCGTCGACGCGCTCTCGCGGCGCCAGGGGTTTCAGGCAACCCTCCAGGTCACTCGCGGCGGCTTCCAGCGCCCGGGCGCCCAGCCCCGCGGCCACGCCCTTGAGCGTGTGGGCGAGCCGCACCGCGGTGCCCGGATCGTCCGCTTGCAGGGCCTGCGCCACCTTGTCCAGCGCGCTGGCCTGCTGCACCACGAACTTGCGCAGCAGGCCCGCATAGAAGTGCACGTTGATGCCGGTGCTGGCGAGCGTCGCATCGACCTCCAACCCCGGCACCCTGCGCAGCGCCGCCAGCAGGGCCGGCTCCGGCGCGACGGCCGCGTCGGCCGCCGCCGGGGCCGCGGGTGTGGACGGCCCGGAGGGCTGGCGCGGCCTGATCGTGGCCAGCAGCGCGCGGCAGAGGGCTTCGGCGCTGACGGGCTTGCTGATGAAGCCGTTCATGCCGGCTGCGACGCAGCGATCGCGATCCGCGGTCGTCGCGTTGGCGGTCATCGCGATGATGGGCAATTCATCGGCGCTGCGGGTCTCGCGGATCAGCCGCGTCGCGCTGACGCCGTCCATCGTGGGCATCTGCATGTCCATCAGCACGAGATCGTAGGGCCGGCCGTCGGCATCGCGCGCATGCACCTGGTTCACGCCGACCTGGCCGTTCTCGGCCACGTCCACCTCGAAGCCCGCATCGCGCAGCATCTCGGCGGCGATCTGCTGGTTGATCTCGTTGTCTTCGACCAGCAGGATGCGCGCGCCGATCAACGGCGCGAGCTGCGCTTGGAGTGCGCGGTTGCTGGCCTCGCGCTCGCCCGGCGTGGCCTGGCGCGGCGCGTGGCCCACCAGCTGCATCATCGCGTCGACCAGCAGCGACGGGCTGACGGGCTTGGACAGCACGTGCTCGATGCCCTCGAGCCGCGCACGACCGAGCAGCTCCTCGCGGCGGTGCGCGGTGACCATCAGCATCAGCGGCATCGCCTGCGGGCGTACCGCCTTGATGGCGCGGATCGCCTCGAGGCCGTCCATGCCGGGCATGATCCAGTCCATCAGCAGGAAGTCGTAGGGCGTGCCGCGCTTGTCCGCATCGAGCACGCGCGCCACCGCGGCGCGGCCCGAGTCCACGCGATCGGCCGCGAAGCCGAGGTCCGTCAGCAGTTCGCAAAGCACCAGCGCGACGGCCTCGTGATCGTCGACCACCAGCACGCGGCAACCGTGCAGCTCGACGCCTGGGCGCACGATCAGCTTCTCGGCGGAGCCGACGCCCAGCCAGGCGGTGAACCAGAACGTGCAGCCCCGGCCATGCACGCTGTGCACGCCGACATCGCCGCCCATCGCCTGTGCCAGGTTCTTGCTGATCGCCAGGCCCAGGCCGGTGCCGCCGTATTGGCGCGTCGTCGACTTGTCGGCCTGCTCGAAGCTCGTGAACAGGCGGGCCGCCTGCTCCGGCGTCAGGCCGATGCCGCTGTCGGTGACCGAGAACTTCAGCAGGACCTCGGAGTCCTCGGACTGTTCGACGCGCACCTCCATGCGCACCTCGCCGCGATCGGTGAACTTGACGGCGTTGCCCGCGTAGTTGATGAGGATCTGGCCGATGCGCAGCGGATCTCCCACGAGCACGCGCGGCAGCGCCGCGTCCATCACCCACAGCAGCTCCAGGCCCTTCGCGTCGGCCTTCTCGGACAGCACGTCGACGACGTTGTCGAGCACCGCTTCCAGCTCGAAGGGCACCGCATCGATCTGCAGCTTGCCCGACTCGATCTTCGAGAAGTCGAGGATGTCGTTGATGATGCCCAGCAGGTGCTCGCCGCTGCGCTTGATCTTGACGAGGTAGTCGTGCACGCGCGGCGGCATGTCGTACTTCACGGCCAGCCCCGACAGTCCGATGATCGCGTTCATCGGCGTGCGGATCTCGTGGCTCATGTTGGCCAGGAATTCGCTCTTGACGCGGCTGACCGACTCCGCGGCGGCGCGTGCCTCGCGCAGCTCGCGCGCCTGCAGCGCGTTGTCGAGCGCGATGGCGCCGAAGGCCGACAGCGTGCGAAAGATCAGCCGCTCGCGCTCGTCGTAGGCCAGTGACGTGCGCGACTGGATCGTCAGCACGCCCAGCAGCTTGTTGCCCACCACCAGCGGGCCGAACAGGCCGGTGGACGGGGGCGCGATGTCGGGCAGCGGCATGGCCTGCAGGTCGCCGCGCAGGCGGTCGTACAGGAACTCCTTGCGCTCGCGTGCGGTGCGGGCCGCGAGCGACTCCGGATGATCGAGCGGGACGACCAGCGGCGGCCCGGCGCGGGGCCTGCCGTGATTGACGCCGAACGACTCGACGAGACACTGCTGCTCGGCGTCGTACGTGTAGATCATCAGCAGGTCGGACGTGATGAGCGAGCCGACGTGCGTGGCCAGCGCCTCGAACACGCGGTCGGGGTCGAGGTTGCCGGCGATCTCCTGGCCGATCAGGCCGAGCCGGTCCAGCGTCGCGATCGCCTGCTCGAGGATGCGAACGCGCGCCGTCTCGGCCGCAGCGAGCTCCTGCTGCAACTGGTGCGCGCGCTGCGCGGTCTCCGCCTCGTGGCGCGACTGCACCGCCTCCATCGCCTGGGTCGCGTTGCGCGAGTTCTCGTTCTCGACCGCGATCTTGGCCTGGCGCTCGAAGGCGAGCGCCCGCCCCAGGTCGCCGGCCTGCTCCCAGGCGCGCGACGACTGCGACAGATGCCGGGCGCTCGGCAGGCTGCCCTCGGACATCGCGGTCAGTTCGGCCAGCAGCGCGATGTAGTGCAGCGCGGGTGTCGGTGCCAACAGAGGCGCGGGGCCGGGCAGCGTCGCTTGCAGGTGCAGTTCGATCAGCGCCTCCAGCGTGTGGGCTTGCGTGTCATGCCCGGGCGCCTGCTCGTAGGCACTCAGGGTCAGGCGATGCGCGGCCTCGAACTCGCCGCGGGCCGCCAGGCAGCGGCCTTCGCCGGCCATCGTTCGCGGCAGCAGCACGTCGAAGTTGCGCGCCGAGGCACGCTCGTGCGCGAGGCGAAAGACCTCCAGCGCGCCGTCGATGTTGCCGGCGGCCAGGCGGGCCTCGCCCAGGTGGATCTGCGCGACCACCGAGTTGAACGACGATGCGATCGGGCCCATGTCGGCGCAGGCGCGTTCGAGCAGCTCGAGCCGCGCGCGCTGGTTGCCCAGCATCTCGTGGTTGCGCGCCAGCGAGGCCAGCGAATGCGCGACGTAGGCCGGCCACCCGTGCTCGCGCGAGGTCACGAGCGCGGCCTCGCGCAAGGTGATCGCGGCGAGAAGATCGTTCAGGCTTTCGTGGGCGATCGCGCAATTGAGCGACAGGTGCACGTGCAGCCGCGGCAGCCCGAGCGCCTTGGCCCGCTGCATGTTGACGGTGGCGTGCGAGACGATGTCGGCGAAGCGGCCGGCGTAGAACTGCATCGAGCCGCGCGGCACCGCGGCGTAGATTTCGGGACCCCGCAATGCGAGCTCGGGGCGCGCCGCGAGCCACGATTCGAGCTGCTGCATGCGTGACGTCCTGGCGTCGCTCAGGCCGGGCAGGGCGGTCGCGATCTCGGCCAGCGCAATGCCTTCGCGCACCTCGTCGCCCTGCGCGAGCAGCCGCGCGTGGGCCTCCTCGGACACCTTGACGGGGTCGCCGCGGCCCCAGATGCGGCAGTTCTGCGCCTGCAGCAGCAGGCAATCGCCGACGCCGATGGGGTCGTCCAGGCTCTCGAACAGTGCGCGTGCATGGGCCAGCAGCTGGTCGGCCTGCTCGATGTCGAGCGCCAGCGAGGCCACCTCGGCGCGCGCGAGCTCCAGGCGCGCGGCCATGCGCCGCCCGGAGCGGTCGGCGCGTCCGGCGAGCGCCGGAGCGATCACGTCGGCGATCGCCCGCACGCGCCGGCCGTCGCGCTGGCGCAGGTGCCAGGCGAGGGTGACCTGCAGCGCGTGCCAGCCGGGGCGGCGCGCCGCGAGGCGTTCCAGCCGGGCGAAGTCATCGTCGTGCAGGCAATGCGCCGGATGGCGCGAGGAAAGCCGCTTCTGCGCGCGGTCGCCGGACATGTCCAACTCCTTGGCGTTTCCGGGGGAGGCACCCGTCCAGAGCCTCTTGTCGTTGGGCACAGAATCGCACCGATCCGGCGCCGACTCCATCGGCTGCAACCCGCCCGTGCGGCCGGGGTGCTTGCCCCGGATCGCGCAGCGTGAGGCGGCCGATCTGGCCCAGCCATCCGGCGAACGTGAGCGGGTTCATGCCGTCCTCCCGAGATTGGCAGCCAGCGGCGAGCGCCACACGCGTCATGCCGCCGTCCTTGCGCGGGCAGAGCGCCGAATGCAGGGGCACCATGTCGCCCACCTTCCATCGGCAGCATCAAGCCCAGCACCGTGAGGCGACGACCAGCGTGGCCAGCGTGAAGATCGCGCGCAGGCGCCAGCGCCACACGTTGGCGAGAGTCAGGGCAAGGAGTTCACGCATGGTGCCTCTCCAGGCCGCGGTCGATGGGCTCGGCGGCGAGCGCGCCCTTGTCGACGCGCACGATGCGGCCGGAGCACACGGCGCAATGCGGATCGCGTTCGACGGCGAATTCCCGCGTGCGCATGCCCGGCGCGTCGAACTGCATGAGCCGGCCGACCAGCCTCTCGCCGATATTGGTGAGCAGCTTGATGGCCTCGGCCGCCTGCAGCGCGCCGGCGATGCCGGGCAGCACGCCCAGCACGCCGCCCTCGGCGCACGACGGGACGAGGCCCGGCTGCGGCGGCTCCGGATACAGGCAGCGGTAGCACGGGCCGTCGCGGTGCGCGAACACCGACAGCAGGGCCTTGAAGCGGAAGATGGCGGCGTAGACGTTGGGCTTACCCAACAGCACGCAGGCATCGTTGATCGCCGCTCCTGGTTGCCGGCCGCCGCGGCTTCGAACTGCGCCAGCGCGTCGAGCGAGCGCTGGTTGACGGCGAACACGAACGCGATCACTGGCTGGCCCTGGCGGATGACGGGCGGGCCCAGTCGTCGCGAGGGATGGCTTGCGCAGATACTGTCAAAGTCTGCAGTCCGGGGCGTGGACGCCCCGCATGACCCCTGGAGCGCCCCTAGGTCACGGGGGCGCGCGGTGCGCCCATGACGCTTTTTTCATTGTCGGGATCCCTATCAGCTTCGATCTTTCCCTCATCACCGCCGCCATCGTCGACCTCGACGGCACGATGGTCGACACCGTCGGCGACTTCGAGCAGGCGCTGGCGCGCACGCTGGCCGAGCTCGGCCTGGCGCCCGTGGGCCGCGAATTCATCATGCGCACCGTCGGGCGCGGCAGCAGGCACCTGCTGACGCAGACGCTCGCGCACGCGGGCGGAGCGCCCTCGTTGCTCGATGCGGCGTGGACGCACTACCAGCGCCACTACGCGGACATCAACGGCCTGCACGCCGACATCTACCCGGGCGTGCGCGAAGGCCTGGCCGCGATGCGCGCGCGCGGCTGGCGCCTGGCCTGCGTGACGAACAAGCCGCGCGCCTTCGCGCAGGCCCTGCTGGACGCCAAGGGGCTGTTGCCGTCGTTCGAGCACGTCTTCGGCGGCGACTCGTTCGAGCGCCACAAGCCCGACCCGCTGCCGCTGATCAGGACCTGCGAGGCCCTGGGCGTGGCGCCGGCGCACACCTTGATGGTGGGCGATTCGAGCAACGACTGCCAGGCGGCGCGCGCCGCGGGCTGCCCCGTCGTGCTCGTCAGCTATGGCTACAACCACGGAGAGCCGGTGGCCGACGCCCGGCCCGATCGCGTGATCGATCGTCTCGACGCGTTGTTCTGAAGGCGCGCCGCGCCACGGAAAAAGCGGCCCGCGGGCCGCCTCGGCTGGCGTCTTCGAAGGCTCAGGAATCGAGATCGAATGCCAGCTCGACGAGTGCCGTGTGGCCCCGGGGCGTCGCCTTGAAGCGCCACTGCCGCACGGCTTCGACCGCGGCGGCGTTCAGACTGGGGCTGGTGGTCTTCATCACCGTGACGACCTCGACGACGCCGTCCGGGCCGACTTCGAACTTGACCTCGACCTCGCCCTTGCGCAGGCGGCGCATGGTGTTGAGCGGGAACTGCGGGTCGGCGGACCTGACCATGATCAGGCCCGGATCCGGCTCTTCCTCGGCGACCGGCACGTCGATCTGCGGCGCGGACGCGGTCGGCGCGACCAGCGATGCGCCCACGCCGGCCGACGACACGCCAGCGTCGACGCCGCCGCTGCTCATGGCGCTCGCATTGCCGGCGTTGCCGGCGCCGGTGGCGACCGCGAGCGATGGCGCCGTGGCGGCGGCATGGGCGGGCGCATTGGCGAGGTCGATCGAGCTGGTGGCAGGGGTCGCGGGGGCCGGCGCGGCGGCGACCTTGACGCGCTCGGGCGCCGGGGCCGCCGCAGTCCGGACTGCGGGCGCGGCCACGGGCGAGGGCGCCGGGACCGGCGCCGCGGCGACCGGACGCGGCGCGGCGGCCGGCTTGGGCGGCGGCGTGGTGGCCAGGACGCGGATCCAGTACATCGTCCGGTCGCTTTCCTTCTGCGCGCGTTCGGCGGCGGCAGAGGCGGCGGCGGACGGCGCGATCACCTGGGCCATCGTCGCCGAGCTTGCGGCGGCGGCGGCCAGCAACAGGGCGCAGCGCGCGATGATTCTCAACTCAGTCATGGCGGTCGTGCTCAGGTCACACGTCGTGGTCGCGCGGCGGGTCGTGCCCGCCACGCGTGGTGGTTCCGAAATGCGCGCTGCATCCCAACGACGGAAAATCACAGCGACGCGGCGAAGTTTAGCGACAAGTAACGACATGCAAGTCATATGCCGTGGAAAAGGTATTGCCAAACCCTCCCGAGTGCGCATTCCTTCACTACGGCACCAACACCTGGAACTGAAGGGCGGTGTTAACCCTAGGTGGATGGGGACGGCGCCACCGGCCGCCAGGGCTTCGCGAGACTCGAAGCCAGGCCACCGCAACGGCGTGGACCGGGCGCCGATTCATTCGGCTAAACTGGCTCGCATGTCCGAAGGCTTCCTCCTCTCCTGCCCCGTCGCCAAAGCGTGCGCGGTGCGGTCGCACGACCAGGGAGCCTGGGTCTGGCGACGCCGTTCGTGACGAACGCGCGCGCTTGAGCGCCGCCGACCTGCCCGCAGCGGGCACTGTCGCGGGGCCGGCGCCGCACCGCGAAGGTGCAGCGCCTTCGCGTGCACCATGGACGACGTCACGCTTGCGCGCCGCGCAGCGTCGTCGAGAATCTTCGCCGCACCGCCTCGCGACTCATCGCCACCCCCCAGCGCGGCGCCTGCGGCCAACGGAGTCTTCCCCACCGTGATCACCGAACTCGAATTCAAGAGCCTCGCCGCCCAGGGCTTCAACCGCATCCCGCTGATCTTCGAGGCCTTCGCCGACCTCGAGACGCCGCTGTCGCTGTATCTGAAGCTTGCCGGCGGACAGCCGCAGAGCTTCCTGTTGGAATCCGTCGTCGGCGGCGAGCGCTTCGGGCGCTACTCGTTCATCGGCCTGCCGGCGCGCACGCGCGTGCAGGCCACCGGGCTGCGCACGGAGGTCGTCACCGACGGCCGCGTCGTCGAGACGCACGAGGGCAATCCGCTCGAATTCATCGAGCAGTTCCAGCAGCGCTTCAAGGTGGCGCTGCGCCCGGGCCTGCCGCGCTTTTGCGGCGGCCTGGCGGGCTACTTCGGCTACGACGCGGTGCGCTACATCGAGCCCAAGCTCGCGCGCACCAGCAAGCCCGGCGGCCTCGATACGCCCGACATCCTGCTGCTGCAGACCGAGGAACTGGCGGTCATCGACAACCTGTCGGGCCGCCTCTACCTGATCGTCTATGCGGATCCGTCGACGCCGGACGCGTTCTTCGCGACCAAGCGGCGCCTGAACGAGCTCGCCGACAAGCTGCGCTATTCCGTGACGGCGCCCGCGGTGCGTCGCGGGCCTTCGTACGCAGTGCAGCGCGAGTTCTCCAAGGAGGCCTACATCGAGGCCGTGCTCAAGGCCAAGGAGTACATCGCGGCCGGCGACATGATGCAGGTGCAGGTCGGCCAGCGCCTGCAGAAGCGGTACACGGAATCGCCGCTGAGCCTGTACCGCGCGCTGCGCTCGCTCAACCCGTCGCCCTACATGTACTTCTACGACATGGGCACGTTCCAGATCGTCGGCGCGTCGCCGGAGATCCTGGTGCGCCACGAGCGCGTGGCCGAAGGCGAGAAGATCACGATCCGCCCGCTGGCGGGCACGCGTCCGCGCGGCGCGTCGCCCGAGGCCGACCTGGCCACCGAGCGCGAGTTGCTGGCCGATCCGAAGGAGCGCGCCGAGCACCTGATGCTGATCGACCTGGCGCGCAACGACATCGGCCGCATCACGCAGACCGGCAGCGTCAAGGTGACGGACGCCTTCGTGGTGGAGCGCTACTCGCACGTGATGCACATCGTCAGCAACGTCGAGGGCTTGCTCAAGCCCGGCCTGAGCAACATGGACGTGCTGCGCGCCACCTTCCCGGCTGGAACGCTCAGCGGCGCGCCCAAGATCCGCGCGATGGAGATCATCGACGAGCTCGAGCCCGTCAAGCGCGGCATCTACGGCGGGGCCTGCGGCTACCTGAGCTTTGCCGGCGACATGGACGTGGCCATCGCGATTCGCACCGGCATCGTGCAAAACAACACGCTTTATGTGCAGGCCGCGGCCGGCGTCGTGGCAGATTCGGTCCCTGAGATGGAATGGCGCGAGACCGAGGCCAAGGCGCGTGCGCTGCTGCGTGCCGCCGAGCTGGTCGAGGAAGGTTTCTGACGTCTTGCCAATGCTCGTGAAACGCGCATAGTGTGGTTGTGCGGCGCCTTCTGGCCCGGGCGTCGCGGTCGAGGAGGTCGCCATGTCCCAGCAACGCCCGTCAGTTCATCCGGCAAGCCGTTCCGCCTTGCCCTCGCGCCTTCTGCGCCTCGCCTGCCTGGCCATCCCCCTGGTCCTGGGCGCCTGCGCGAACACGGACACGCGGCAGCTGGTGGCCGCGGCCCCCACGTTCTTCGATGACGCCAGCTTCGCGCCGTCGACCGATCCGCTCGATCCGCGCGACGTCTTCAAGTTGACGCCGGCGATGCGGGCCTTCATCGACCAGCAGATCATGCCGGTCGCGCGGTCGAAGGGCCTGCAGGCGGGCCTGACCGACGCGCTGTACAACCGCAGCCAGCTGCAGCTCGAATACGAGGCGTCCAAGACGCGCAACGCGGCGGAGGCCTTCGATGCGCGCCAGGGCAACTGCCTGTCCCTGGTGATCATGACCGGGGCCTTCGCCAAGGCGATGGGGCTGACGGTCACGTTCCAGCAAGTCACCACCGACGAGATGTGGAGCCGCAGCGGGGACATCTACTTCATGAGCGGCCACGTGAACCTGATGCTGGAGCGCCCGTTCTCCGGCACGATGGCCAGTTTCGACCGCTACCACGCCTACACGATCGACTTCCTGCCGCCGGCCGAGACCGTGGGCATGCATTCGCATCCGATCCAGGAAAACACCGTGCTGGCGATGTACATGAACAACCGCGCCGCCGAGGCGCTGGTGGCCGGCGAGGTCGACAACGCCTATTGGCGCGCCCGCGAGGCCGTGCGGCTGGATCCGAGGTTCCTCAGCGCCTACAACACGCTGGCCGTGGTCTACATGCGCCATGGCGACCCGGCGCGCGCCGACGCGGTGCTGCATGCCGCGCTGCAATTGACGCCCGACAACCCGCGCATGCTTGCCAACGACGCCCAGTCGTTGCGCCAGCTCGGTCGGGTGGCCGAAGCCGATGCGCTGGACAAGCGGCTGAAGGCGGTCGAGCCCTATCCGCCGTTCTTCTTCTACAACCGCGGCGAAGCCGCGCTGCGGGCGAAGGACTACAAGACTGCACGGGCGATGTTCAAGCGCGAGCTCGATCGCGAACCCGACTACCACGAGTTCCATTACGCGCTCGCGGTGGCCGACTTCGGCATGGGGCGCCTGGAAGAAGCGCGCAGCGAGCTGGCCATTGCGCTGGAGAACTCCGTCAAGCGCACCGACCACGACCTCTACGCAGCCAAGCTCGACAAGCTCAAGGCCTATCGGCAGCAGTAGGTTCTCAGGCGTCCGTGCCGCGCACCAGCTCCAGGCGGACCGTGAGCGCATGGGCGCGGGCATCGGACTGCGCGATCAGCAGGCGCTCGCGGATCTGCGCCGACTGCCGATAGCTGTCGAGCGCCGCGCGCCAGTGCTGGCGCTCCTCGTTGAGCAGGCTGTTCTCCAGGTGCGCCTCGGCCAGTTCCTTGAGCAGCGCGCTCTCGGCCAGCAGCTCCAGTGCCAGGCCGATGTGCGCCGAGGCGCGCCGGTACTGCCCGGCCAGGCGCTCGATGCGGCCCAGGCGCAGCTCGAGGATGCCGCGATCGGGGCCCGCCTTGGCCGCGTCGGCGGACTTCACCCCGATCTGCAAGGCCTCGCGCGCCTTCTCGTGCTGGCCGATCGCGATGTAGGCGTCGGCGATGTCCTCGCAGCCCTTGGCCACCGGATAGTGCTGGCCGGCGGCCACCAGCCGTTCGACCTGCGAGGAGAACTCGGCGAACAGCGCGGTGAGCTCCGGCGTCTCGCTGCCGTGGCAACGCGCCACTGCCAGGATCAGGCGGTGCAGCAGCAGGTTCATCTTCGTGGCGCCGTGCAGGTACGGATCCTCGAATTCGGGCAGCAGGGCCTCGGCCTGCACGGAATGCTCGACGGCACGCTCCATGTCGCCCAGCGCATGGAAGGTGCTGCCGCAGTTGACCCAGAACAGGCAGCGGTCGCGCGGGCTGTGCACCAGCGGCAGCTGCTGCTTGGCGCGCTCGAGCAGCTCCAGCGCGCCGGCGGCGTCGCCGGTGCGGGCGACGGCCGAGGCCAGCATCGTCAGGCTGCGCATCAGGCGGGTGCCGGGCGCAAGCTTGGCGACAGCCCGATAGCCCGCGATCACCGCCTCCTTGGCGCGGCCGGCGTTCAGGTGGCTCAGCGCCAGCACGAAATCGCACCAGCCCAGGCTTTGCGGATCGCCGTTGGCCACCAGCGAGGGCCGCAGCGCGTTGCAGATGGCGATGGCCTCGTCGATGCGCCCGGAGCGCGAGCAGGTCTCGGCGCGATCGAGCTGCTCGTCGATCGGCGGCGGCTGGCGGGTGACCGCTTCGGCGTCGGCCGTCTCGCCGGGGCGGCGCGGCTTGCGCGGCTGCGGACGCGCGCGCAGGGCGCTGACCAGCGGGCCGAAAGGGGTGCCGGCGGCCGGCTTGTCGTCGTAGGGATCGTCGGAGGGGGACATGGCCCCATCGTAGCGAGGCCGGGGGGACGGCGCGATCCGGACTGACAGCAATGGCCGCGACCTTTCGTGCGAAGAGACACGCTTGCAGTCGCGAGAAGGCAAAGGGGCGCGCAGGCGCTTAGAATGGGCTGGACATGAAGCAGCTCTCGACCATCTTCCACACCGGGCATTGGCGCTGGTGAAGATCCCGGCCCGGGTTGCGGCGCCTCGCGGCGTCCGCCCGTTTGACCGAGCCGCGGGCCACCGCGGCTGACGAGAGACCCCGATTGACCGCTCCGCGCCCTGCGGACAACCCGAGTCAGTCCAAGCCAGACCAGGAACGCTCATGCTTCTGATGATCGACAACTACGATTCCTTCACGTTCAACCTCGTGCAGTACTTCGGCGAGCTCGGACAGGACGTGCGGGTGGTGCGCAACGACGAGATCAGCGTCGAGGAGATCGGTGCCTTGAAGCCCGATCACCTGGTGCTGTCGCCGGGCCCCTGTTCGCCGGCCGAGGCCGGCGTGTGCGTGCCGGCGATCCAGGCCTACATCGGCAAGCTGCCCATCCTGGGCGTATGCCTGGGCCACCAGAGCATCGGCGCCGCCCTGGGCGGGCGCATCGTGCGCGCGCAGCGCCAGATGCACGGCAAGGCCAGCACGCTGACCACCGACGGCCAGGGCGTCTATGCCGGCCTGCCGCGCGAGTTCAGCGTGATTCGCTACCACTCGCTGGCGATCGAGCGGGAAACCTGCCCGGCCGAGCTGGTCGTCACATCGCGGTCGGAAGACGGCGAGATCATGGGCGTGCGCCACCGCGAACTGGCCGGCACGCGCACGCCGCTCGAGGGCGTGCAGTTCCACCCGGAGTCCATCCTGTCCGAACATGGCCACGCGATGCTGCGCAACTTCCTCAACCTGAGCCAGGTGCACTGATGAACGTCGTCGATTTGCGCAGCGACACCGTCACCCGCCCCACCGCGCCGATGCGCGACGCGATGATGGCGGCGCCGCTGGGCGACGACGTCTTCGGCGACGACCCCAGCGTCAACGCGCTGCAGGAGCGCATCGCCGCGCTGCTGGGCAAGGAGGCCGCGCTGTTCATGCCCACCGGCACGCAGAGCAACCTGGCGGCGCTGATGAGCCATTGCCAGCGTGGGGACGAATACCTGGTGGGGCAGATGGCGCACACCTACCGCTGGGAAGGCGGCGGCGCCGCCGTGCTCGGGTCGATCCAGCCGCAGCCGATCGCGCACCAGGGCGACGGCTCGCTGGCGCTGGCCGACATCGAGGCCGCGATCAAGCCCGACGACGCGCACTTCGCGCGCACCCGGCTGCTGTGCCTGGAGAACACCTTCGGCGGCCAGCCGATGGCCATGGGCTACCTGCGCGACGCCACCGCGCTCGCTCGCCGGCACGGGCTGGGCACGCACCTGGACGGCGCGCGCCTGTTCAACGCCGCCGTCGTGCAGGCCGAGGCCGGCAGCGGTGATCCATACGCCGAGGCGCGCGCCATCGCCGACCTGTTCGACAGCGTGTCCGTGTGCTTCAGCAAGGGCCTGGGCGCGCCCGTCGGCTCGGCGCTGGTCGGCTCGCGCGAGCTTATCGCGCGCGCGAAACGCGTGCGCAAGATGGCCGGCGGCGGCATGCGCCAGGCCGGCCTGCTCGCGGCCGCCGCGTCCTACGCACTGGATCATCATGTCGTGCGCCTGGGCGAGGATCACGCCAACGCGCGCCGCCTCGCCGATGGCCTGAGCGGCATCGACGGCGTGAGCTTCACGCGGCCTGCCAGCAACATCCTGTTCGTCGACCTCGCGCCCGCGCTGGTGCAGGCGCGCACCGCGGCCAGGTGGGGCGGCCAGCACGACTCGCTGGTCGAGCAGCTGCGCTCGCGCGGCGTGCTTTGCACCGGCCTGTACAAGCTGCGCTTCGTCACGCACCTCGATGTCGATGCCGCCGGCGTCGACCACGCCATCGCCGAAATCCGCCCCGCGCTCGGCGCCTCCGTTTGAGAAGAGCCCCATGCCGATATCCGACACCGAGGCGCTGACCCGCGTCATCGAACACCGCGAGATCTTCCACGACGAGATGCTCGCGCTGATGCGCCGCATCATGAGCGGCGAGATGTCGCCGGTGATGATCGCGGCCATCGCGATCGGGCTGCGCGTCAAGAAGGAGACCATCGGCGAGATCACCGCCGCGGCCACCGTGATGCGTGAGTTCGCCACGCCGGTGCCGGTGCTGGACCGCACGCACCTGGTCGACATCGTCGGCACCGGCGGCGACAGCTCGCACACCTTCAACATCTCGACCGCCTCGGTGTTCGTGACCGCCGCGGCCGGCGCGCGCGTGGCCAAGCATGGCGGGCGCAGCGTGTCGTCCACCTCCGGCAGCGCCGACGTGATGGAGGCGCTGGGCGCGCACATCAACCTGCCGCCCGATCTCGTGGCGGCCTGCCTGGACGAGACCGGCATCGGCTTCATGTTCGCGCCCAACCACCACGCGTCGATGAAGCACGCCGCGCCCGTGCGCAAGGAGTTGGGTGTGCGCACCTTGTTCAACATTCTCGGGCCGTTGACGAATCCGGCCGGCGCGCCCAACCAGCTGATGGGCGTTTTCCATCCCGACCTGGTCGGCATCCAGGTGCGCGTGCTGCAGCGCCTGGGCTCCGAGCACGTGATGGTCGTCTATGGCCAGAACGGCATGGACGAGGTGTCGCTGTCGGGCGAGACGCTGGTGGGCGAACTCAAGGACGGCCAGGTGCGCGAATACACCGTGCATCCGAGCGATTTCGGCCTGCCGGTGTACGACTCGCGCGTGCTGCGGGTGGCCAACCAGCAGGAGTCGGTGGCCTGCATCCGGCGCGCGCTGTCCAACGAGGACGGCCCGGTGCGCGACATCGTGCTGCTCAACGCGGGCGCCGCCCTGTATTGCGCGGGCATTTCCGCTTCGGTGGGCGAGGGCGTCAAGCGGGCCCGCGAGGCGGTGGCCTCGGGCGCGGCGCAGGCCAAGCTGGATCAATTCGTGACCGTCACCCAGAAGCTCAAGCCGAATGTCTGACATCCTGCAACGCATCATCGCGGTCAAGCGCGAGGAGATCGCCGCCGCACGGCCCCGGCGCAGCGCCGGCGACCTGCGCGAGCTTGCACGCGCCCAGTCCGCGCCACGAGGCTTCGCCGCGGCCATGCGCGCCAAGATCGCGCGCGGCGACGCGGCCGTCATCGCCGAGATCAAGAAGGCCAGCCCCAGCAAGGGCGTGCTGCGCGAGCACTTCGAGCCGGCCGCGATCGCCGCCAGCTATGCCGCGCACGGCGCCGCCTGCCTGTCGGTGCTGACGGACGTCCAGTTCTTCCAGGGCCACGCCGACTACCTGCAGGCGGCGCGCGCCGCCTGCACGCTGCCGGTCATCCGCAAGGACTTCCTGATCGACCCGTACCAGGTCGCCGAGGCGCGCGCGATGGGAGCCGATTGCGTGCTGCTGATCGCCGCCTGCCTGGGCGACGGCCAGATGGCCGAGCTGGAGGACGCCGCGTTCGAGCACGGCATGGACGTGCTGGTGGAAGTGCACGACGGCGCCGAGCTCGAGCGCGCGCTGCGCCTGAAGACGCCGCTGGTGGGCATCAACAACCGCAACCTGCGCACTTTCGAGGTCACGCTGCAGACGACGCTGGGCCTGATGGCCAGGGTGCCACCGGAGCGCCTGCTGGTCACCGAGTCGGGCATCCTCGCGCAGCCCGACGTCGCGACGATGCGCGCGGCCGGCGTGCATGCGTTCCTGGTCGGCGAGGCGTTCATGCGGGCGCCCGACCCGGGCGTCGCGCTCCAGGCGCTGTTCGGCGCGCCCAAGCCGTGAGCGGCCAATCCGACCTGCCTTTCGGCGAGGCGGCCGAGGCCGGCGGCGTGCCGCAGGTGCGTCGCGCCGACGACCTGCCAGCGGCATTCGCGCATTTGCCGGCGGCGTGGCGCGCGGTGCTGTCGGGCTGGACTCCTGCTGCCGAGCAGGCCGTCGTGGCGGCGGTCAAGGCCGTCTCCGGTGACCGCGAGATCGCGCCGCCCGATCCGTTTCGCGCGCTGCGGATGCTGGCGCCCGACGACGTCAAGGTGGTCGTGTTCGGCCAGGACCCTTACCCGCGGCCGGGGCATGCGACCGGGCTGGCGTTCTCGGCCGGGCATGGCAAGCCGGTGTCGTTGCGGCGCATCTTCGACATCCTCAAGGCCGACCGGCCGGGGTGGCAGCCCCCGCAACGCTGGGTGCTCGACAACTGGGCACGGCAGGGCGTGCTGATGCTCAACAGCGTGCTGACCGTCGAGGTGGGCGCCGCCGGCGCCCACATGAACTGCGGTTGGCAATCGCTCACTTCGGATGTCGTCCGGGTGCTGGGGTCGCGCACGGCGCCGCCGACCTTCCTTCTCTGGGGCAAGCCTGCCCAAGCCTTCTTCGATACGGCCTGTCCGGCGGGCTCGTGCGCGCGCGTGCTGCGCGCCCGCCACCCGTCGCAGGATTTCAAGCGCGAATTCATGGCCGACGGCAGCCACTTCGCCGCGACGGCCGAGCAGATCGACTGGTGGTCGCTTGACGCATGAGCTCGACGCCGGCGTGACGGCGCGGCAGCAGTCGACGCCCCGCGGGGGTCTATTCAACTGCGAATCAGGTGTGGTATAGTTGCGGGCTTCGCTGAGCGGAGGGGTGGCCGAGTGGTTAAAGGCAGCAGACTGTAAATCTGCCCGCTAACGCGTACGCTGGTTCGAATCCAGCCTCCTCCACCAACAAAGCGAAGACTGTCGCAGGCTCCAGGCGGGAGTAGTTCAATGGTAGAACCCTAGCCTTCCAAGCTAATGACGCGGGTTCGATTCCCGTCTCCCGCTCCAGTGGTAGGGAAGCCAGCAGGACAGCAGCAGTACCGGTACGACAAGTTCTCGATGTCGACAGCGGTTTGAACACAGGCCCCGGCCCGTGTCCAAGCCCGTGTCGATGCCCATGTGGCTCAGTGGTAGAGCACTCCCTTGGTAAGGGAGAGGTCGCGCGTTCGATCCGCGCCATGGGCACCACCAGTTTTCTTCCTCGACTTTCTCGAACGCTTGACTAGGAGCGCAAGATGGCAAAAGGTAAATTCGAACGGACCAAGCCGCACGTCAACGTGGGCACCATCGGTCACGTCGACCATGGCAAGACCACGCTGACGGCCGCGATCACCACGGTCCTGTCGACCAAGTTCGGCGGCGAAGCCAAGGCGTACGACCAGATCGACGCGGCGCCGGAAGAAAAGGCGCGCGGCATCACCATCAACACCGCCCACGTCGAGTACGAGACGGCCAACCGCCACTACGCGCACGTGGACTGCCCGGGCCACGCCGACTACGTCAAGAACATGATCACCGGTGCCGCCCAGATGGACGGCGCCATCCTGGTGTGCTCGGCCGCTGACGGCCCGATGCCCCAGACGCGCGAGCACATCCTGCTGTCGCGCCAGGTCGGCGTTCCCTACATCATCGTCTTCCTGAACAAGGCCGACATGGTCGACGACGCCGAGCTGCTCGAGCTGGTCGAGATGGAAGTGCGCGAGCTGCTGAGCAAGTACGACTTCCCGGGCGACGACACCCCCATCATCAAGGGCTCGGCCAAGCTGGCGCTCGAAGGCGACAAGGGCGAGCTGGGCGAACAGGCCATCATGAAGCTGGCCGACGCGCTGGATTCGTACATCCCGACGCCGGAACGTGCCGTCGACGGCGCCTTCCTGATGCCGGTCGAGGACGTGTTCTCGATCTCGGGCCGCGGCACCGTGGTGACCGGCCGTATCGAGCGCGGCGTGGTCAAGGTCGGCGAGGAAATCGAGATCGTCGGTATCAAGGCCACGCAAAAGACGACCTGCACGGGCGTTGAAATGTTCCGCAAGCTGCTGGACCAAGGCCAGGCCGGCGACAACGTCGGTATCCTGCTGCGCGGCACCAAGCGCGAGGACGTCGAGCGCGGCCAGGTGCTGTGCAAGCCCGGTTCGGTCAAGCCGCACACGCACTTCACCGGCGAGATCTATGTCCTGTCCAAGGACGAAGGCGGCCGTCACACGCCGTTCTTCAACAACTATCGTCCCCAGTTCTACTTCCGCACGACGGACGTGACCGGCGCGATCGAGCTGCCCAAGGACAAGGAAATGGTCATGCCCGGCGACAACGTGTCGATCACGGTCAAGCTGATCGCCCCGATCGCGATGGAAGAAGGCCTGCGCTTCGCCATCCGTGAAGGCGGCCGCACCGTGGGCGCCGGCGTCGTCGCCAAGATCATCGAGTGATCGGCCAGAACTTTTGAAGAAAGCTGCAGGGGTATAGCTCAATTGGCAGAGC
>Ga0209759_1000867_pt1 | contig 23330 bp, 18 predicted proteins | sample AraplaCL_Col_mMS_FD_184261 | JGI IMG/M metagenome (GOLD analysis project Ga0209759, IMG submission 184261) | Arabidopsis root microbial communities from the University of North Carolina, USA - plate scrape CL_Col_mMS (SPAdes) (version 2) | ecosystem: Host-associated > Plants > Roots >...
CGCGCGCTCGCGCACCTGCAGCAGGCTTTGTCCGCTGCGGTTGCGCACCGAGAGCACGAAGTTGGTGCCCACGAAGATGTCGAGCTCGCCGATCCGGATCTCGTCGGTCGGGCTCAATTCCACGGTGTGCAGCACGGCGAACAGGGTGTCGCCGTATTCCTCCACCTTGGGACGCTGGTGGCCATGGCGCGCGTCCTCGATCGCCAGCTCGTGCAGGCCGAACTCGTCCTGCATGGTCGTCAGCTCCTCGTCCGTGGCGTCCTTGAGCGCGACCCAGACGAAGCAGCCCGGCCGCTGCAGATAGTCGCTGATCTCCGCGATCGGGATGTCGGCGAGCTTCGTGCCGTTCTCGTAGGCGACGCAGTTGATCAGCATGGGGCGGGGATGGACATTGACACGCCACTGTAACGAAGACGGCGGCGGACAGGGAAACGGGCGTCGAAACGACGCATTTGGGGCCGAGGTGGCGATCCCGTCCGGGCTTGGGTCAAAATGCGCGCTCGACCAACAGTGCCGGCTCGACCCCGCAAAGACCTTTCATGAGCAGCAAGCAAGGCGGCGCGGGCCTCGGCGCCATGACGCTGGGCGCGTTGGGCGTCGTCTACGGCGACATCGGCACCAGCCCCCTGTACACCCTGCACGAGATCTTCGTGCCGGTCTCCGGCGTCGGCGTGCCGCTCGACACGCACCATCTCATCGGTGCGATCTCGACGATCTTCTGGGGCCTGATGCTGGTCGTCACGCTCAAGTACGTGATCCTGATCCTGCGCGCCGACAACAACGGCGAAGGCGGCGCGATGGCACTGACCGCCCTCGCCGCCAAGGCCGCCGGCGGCACGCCGCAGCGGCGCACCATCATCATGCTGGTGGGCATGTTCGGCGCCACGCTGTTCTTCGGCGACAGCGTCATCACGCCGGCCGTCACCGTGATGGGCGCGGTGGAAGGCCTGGAGGTGGTGACGCCCGCGCTCAAGGCCTACATCGTGCCGTTGTCGGTGCTGATCCTGGTCGTGCTGTTCTCGGCGCAGCGCTTCGGCACCGGTGCGTTCGGCAAGGCCTTCGGGCCCATCCTGGTGGTCTGGTTCGGACTGCTGGCCATCGTCGGCCTGCTGCACGTCTTCCAGGCGCCGGTGATCCTGAACGCGCTCAACCCGGTCAATGCGGTCGAATTCCTGCTCGATCGCGGCTGGCACGTACTGGCGGCGCTGGGCGCGATCGTGCTCGCGCTGACCGGCGCCGAGGCGCTCTACGCCGACATGGGCCACTTCGGCAAGACGCCGATCCGCCTGGCGTGGAGCACGATGGTGCTGCCGGCGCTCGCGCTCAACTACATGGGGCAGGGCGCTTTGCTGATCCGCGACCCGGGGGCGATCGAGAACCCGTTCTTCCGTCTGTTCCCGTCGACCTGGGTGCTGCCGATGGTCGCGTTCGCCGCGGTCGCCGCCGTCATCGCCTCGCAGGCGGTGATCTCGGGTGCGTTCTCGATGACCAAGCAGGCGATCCAGCTCGGCTTCCTGCCGCGCATGGAGGTCGTCTACACCTCCGTGCGCGAGGCCGGGCAGATCTACCTGCCGCGCGTCAACTGGGCGCTGATGGTGGCGGTGGTGTGCGCGGTGGTCGGCTTCGGCAGCGTGTCCGCGCTGACGGCGGCCTACGGCATCGCGGTCACGGTGACCATGCTGATCGACACCGTGCTGACCTACTTCGTCGTGCGCTACGGCTGGGGCTTCCCGCTGTGGATCGCGCTGGGCGCGACCGGCTTCTTCATGGCGCTGGACGGCCTGCTGGTGGCCGCCTGCTCGCTGAAGTTCCTGCACGGCGGCTGGTTCCCGCTGCTGCTGGCGATGGCGATGTTCGCGATCATGTCGACCTGGAAGCGCGGCCGCGAACTGCTGCTCGAGAGCATCCGCCGCGACGACCCCGACCTGATCCCGTTCATCACCGCGCTGGCCGCCGACGACATCGTGCGCACGCCGCGCACGGCCGTCTTCACCGTGGCCAACGTCGGCACCGTGCCGCAGGCGCTGCTGCACAACCTGAAGCACAACCAGGTGCTGCACGAGACCAACGTCATCCTGACGGTCAAGTTCCACGAGGTGCCGTGGATCCCGTTCGCCGACCGCGTGCAGGTCGAGCCCCTCGCCCGGGGCTTCTGGCGCGTCACCGTGAACTACGGCTTCAAGAACACGCCCGACATCCCGCAGGCGCTGACCTTGTGCCGGCCGCACGGCCTGGAGGTGGAGGAATTCACCACCAGCTACTTCCTCAGCCGCGAGGTCGTGGTGCCCACGCGGGGCGACGGCATGGCGCACTGGCGCGAGCGCCTGTTCGCGGCGATGACCCGCAACGCCGGCAGCGTGGTCGAGTTCTTCCGGCTGCCCAACAATTCCGTCATCGAGCTGGGCACCCGCGTGCAGATCTGAACGCCGCGGGGGCCTCCTGCCCTGACAGCGATGGACTTCGTGCTTTAGTGCCTGTTCGGGCGTGCAGCGTGACGATTTCTCGGCGCGGACGCTCAGAACTTCCCTTCGCGGTCGATATGGACGGGAGATGCGCACCGCCATCCGGCCCGTCGAGCCACGGTCGTGCATCGCCCTTCAATCTGATGCACGGAGGCCGCATGCGCCTGTTCACCCGCTCCCTCGTTCCGTTCTCGCTGGGCGCCGTCGCGCTCGCGATGCTGTCCGCCTGTGGCGGCGGCTCGGCATCCTCGACGCCGCCGGTGACGCCGCCGGTCGCGCCGACGGCCACGCACCTGACCGGCACCGCCGCGGTCGGCGCGCCGATGACCCAGGGCAAGCTGCGGGTGCTCGACGCCACCGGCGCCGTCGTGGCGCACGACATCACGATCAACGACGACGGCACCTATGACGCGGGCGCGCTCACCGGCACCGCGCCGTGGCGCGTCGAGGCCTGCGGCTACACCGGCGCCAACTATGGCTGCATCTACTCGGTGGCGCAGGCCGCGGGCACCGCCAACGTCACGCCGCTGACCACCGCGATGATCACGCTGGCCACCGGCCAGACGCCCGACACGATCATGACCGGCAACGCGCCGTCGGCCACGGCGCTGGGCGCCGCGCAGACGCAACTGCAGACCGGCCTGGCGAGCACGCTTTCCGATTCCGGCGTGGCGTCCAACTTCGACTTCACGACCGGCGCGCTGGCCGCGGGCACGCGCAGCGGCTACGACCGCATCCTGGACGCCGTCCACGTCACCACCGGCACCGACGACGGCGCGTTCGTGCAGGTCACGCCTCGCCTGGGCGACGGCAACCTGTACCTGACGACGGGCTCGACCACGGGCACGATCACCACCTCGGCCGGCGCCGCGGCCCTGCCGCTGGGCACGCTGGAGACGCTGTTCAAGAAGATGACGGCGGCCGCCGCGTCGGCGACGGCCTGCTCCGATCCCGTCATCGGCCTGAGCACCGTCGTCTCGAGCGACGCCCACATGAGCATGGACGACAACGGCGGCCTGAACGGCGGCGCGGCCGTTGCCGCGGGCCTGTGCCAGTTCTTCAGCCACGGCGACGGCGGCTCCGGCGCGATGTGGGGCTCGATCTTCGTCAGCCCGGTGCTGGGCCGCTGCGACCTGACCGGCACCGATCCGCTGTGTGCCGTCAGCTTCGCCATCCAGGATCCGGAAGGCGGCATCCAGAACGTCGGCTCCGGCATCGGCGTGGTCTACCGCGACAACCATTGGCAGTTCTACGGCGACCTGCTGCCCATCGGCATCAACGCCAACGCGGCCGTCCAGCGTGGCATCCGCGTCGACGACCCGACGGCACCGGTGCAGTACGGCCGCGCGCTGCAGTTCGACATCTCGCGCACCGACGGCGTCGCCTGCGCCGTGCTCAAGGCCCGCGACGATGCGCATTCGACGATCGCCATCTACAAGCCTTACTCGAGCGACGTGCCGCGCATGTCGCTGTGGATGACCGACGGCATGAGCAACAGCCCGAGCCTGGATCCGGCCGTCGGCACGCTGCGCAGCGGCGACGACACCTGGCTGCAGCTGCCCGAAGGCGCCGCCGGCGACGACGTGATCCGCACCTTCTACCACTGGGGCCGCACGATCGACGTGGCGATCTACGCGGACGCCGCCTGCTCGACGCCGGCCACGGTGCAGGGCAAGAGCTCGTTCTCGGTGGACATCGACGGCATGCCGCCGGTGAGCTCGGCGCTCGGCAACCTGGCCTGGGGATCGCTCACGGCCGACACGGTTTCCGCGCTCGAAGGGCTGGCCATGGACGCCGGCTCGGACGCGTCGTTCACGGCGACCTGGACCTTCACCGACGGCACGACCGGCTTCGAGCAGAACATGCTCTGCGCGGCCGGAGGCTGCGACCCGCGCGTCGGCGACTCGCGCGTGCGCCCGGGCATGCTCACGCACGTGACGCCGCTGCACACGGACACGGCGATCGCCGCCGGCGACTTCAAGATGTTCACCCTCGGCGGCCGCGATGCCACCGGCATGAACATCGAGAGCACGTTCTTCAGCTGCACGTCGCAGGCGGCCGGCCAGATGTGCGGCCAGAACCAGGGCCCCACGGGCGGCGACGGCTCCAAGACGGGCCCGACCTCTCTGCTCAAGCGTTCGCATTGAACGCGCACGGCGCGCGCTGAGCGCGCCTTGCGACGGGCCTCCGGGATGCGTTTCGGAGGCCCTCGTCGTTTCAGGTCCGGCTCTGGATCACCCGCAGCGACGTCTTCTCGGGCGCCGGCGCCTCGTCGGCCACGCGCGTGCGGTTGCGGCCTGCGTTCTTGGCGGTGTACAGCGCCTGGTCGGCCTGCGCGACCAGCGCATCGATGTCGCCGCTGCCGGCGGCCACGGCCGCCACGCCGATGCTCACGGTCACCGCGGGCAGCCCGCGCGGCAGCGGGCACAGGCCCGGCGCCGGGTCGCCCACCGCCACGCGCAGGCGCTCGGCGATCGCCGCGGCGGTCAGCAGGTCGGTCTCCGGCAGGATCGCCACGAACTCGTCGCCGCCATAGCGTCCGAACAGGTCGGTGCAGCGCAGGACGGCCTGGCCGTGCAGCGCGACGTGGCGCAGCACCGCGTCGCCGGCGGCGTGGCCGTAGGTGTCGTTGATCGTCTTGAAGTGGTCGATGTCGACGATGAAGGCGGCGGTGTAGGTCTGCTGCCGGCGCGCCAGCTGCAGGTCGCGCGCGGCCTGCGTGTAGAGCGCGCCGCGCGACAGCGCGCCGGTCAGGTGATCGGTGCGCACCAGCTGCAGCAGCCACTCATGCATGCGATCGGTGACGATGAGCACGACGCCGACGTTGCACAGCACCTCGAAGATCACCATCACGCCGATGAACAGGACGATCGCGGGCGACGACAGGTTCGCCTCGACTCCGGCGTCTATCTGCTGCGCGTGCGCCAGCATGCGGGACAGGTTGGCCAGCGCGATGCCCGCGAAGCCGAGCAAGGTGAGCGACCGGCTGATGCTCAGCGGCGCGCCCGTGAACAGCAGCACGGCGCACCAGCCCGAGAACAGCGACAGGCCGGCCGCCATCACCAGGCTGCGCGTCGGGAAACTCGGCCACACGAGCAGCGTGGCGGCAACGCCCAGGAACAGCGCCACGCACAGCGCGCTCAGCAGCCGCGCCGGCACGCGGCGGCGATCCAGCTGGCACAGCGCCGTCACGGCGCACGCGCGCCCCAGCAGGAGCAATCCGTGCCCTGCAAGAGCCGGCACCCATAGGGCCGTGATGCCCTCCAGTGCGTGCAGGGTGGCCGCCAGGGCCAGCAGGAAGTTGGAGACGGCCCACATCCGCAGGCCCGGCAGGGGCTGGCGCAGGCGGCGCTCCAGCGTGAGCGCGATCAGGCCGAACAGCAAGCACAGGGCCGCAGTGACCGCGAGAAGCGATCGGCCGTCGATCGTCATGGCAGGACGTCGGTTGGCGAATCCCCGGGGCGGTGCATGCGACTACCTCCTGCCAAAAATTCTAGGCCGTCGGCGCACCCGCCGGAACATGTTTGTTGGCCCGCGCATACGCGACTGTTGCGATGCATTGCGACGGGACGATAGTCAAACTGGATGCTCCAGCGCCCGGCGCAGCACCGGCGCGAGGGCGGCGACGAGCGGCTCGATGTGGTCGGGTGGCGTCGCCGCGAACGACAGCACGAGGCCGCGCCAGGGCACCCGCATCGCGTAGACCGACAGCGGAATCGCCGTGACGCCGTGCGCGATGGCCTGGCGCGCGACGGCGCGATCGTCGACCTCGGGCGGCAGCGCGAGCGTCAGGTGCACGCCGCGCGCCCCGGAGACCACGCTCAATCGGCGCGATGCGAACTCGCCGGGGAGCGCCGCCAGCAGCGCGCGCAGCATGGCGTCGCGCCGCAGCGCGTACTCGCGCCGCAAGGTGCGTACGTGCGCCGCGTAGTGGCCCTCGCGCATGAAGTCGGCCAGCACCTGCTGCACGATCTGGTCGCCGTCGCGGTAGAAGTCGGCCGAGGCGTCGGCGAACACGCGCTGCAGCCCTTGCGGCACCACCAGGAAGGCCACGCGGATGCCGGGATAGACCGTCTTGGAGAAGGTGCCCAGGTAGATCACCCGGCCGGCGCCGTCCTGGCCCTGCAGCGACGGGAACGGCGCGCCTTCGTAGCGGTATTCGCTGTCGTAGTCGTCCTCCAGCAGCAAGGTGTCGTGGCGCGCGGCGAACTGCAGCCATTCCAGGCGGCGCGCCAGCGGCATCACGCCGCCGGTGGGGAACTGGTTGGACGGGGTCAGGTAGGCCAGGCGCGGCGCGCGCTGGCCCTTGCGCAGCGGGGGCACCGGCATCCCATGGGCATCGACGGGCATCGGCTGCAGGCGCAGCCCATGGTCCGACAGCACCTGGGTCGCGGCCCAGTAGCCGGGGTCTTCCAGCAGCGCCGTATCCCCCGGGTCGCACATCAGCCGGGCGACCAGGTCGATCGACTCGCCGGTGCCGTCCGTGATGATCACCTGGTCGGGTTCGCAGCGCACGCCGCGCGTGGCGCGCACATGTTCCGAGATCGCCTGGCGCAGCTCGGGCGCGCCGCCGGGCTCGCCCTGCTCGAGCTGCACCGGATCGGCCCGGCGCAGCTCGCGCTGCTGCAGCCGGTTCCACAGCCGGTGCGGAAACAGCTCGAAATCGAACTGGCCGGGGCAGAAAGGCTGGCGGGTCCAGAACTCGTGCAACGGGTGGCTGTGATAGCGGCGACCGCGGCGCGAGAAGGCCAGCGGCGCGGCGCTGCGCGGCTCGACCGCCTGCGCGGGCCCGGCCGCCACCGGCAACGCCTCGGGCGCGATGTGGCAGACGTAGGTGCCCGACCCGCGTCCCGCCACCACGAAGCCTTCGGCTCGCAACTGCTCGTAGACCGGCACGACGGTGTTGCGCGCGATGCGCAGCGCCTGGGCCAGCGCGCGCGTGGAGGGCAGCCGGTGCGCCGGCGGCACCGCGCGCTCCAGGATCGCGCGGCGGATCAACTGGGTGAGCCGGGCGCCGATGGGCAGCTCCTGTTCGCCGTGCGCCGGGGCAGCCCAGGCGTTCTGCAGCCAGTCGACCAGAGCGTCGACGCGGGCGCTGGCGGCGGCGGTGGGCGGGCTGGTCGACGGCATGGCGGTGCATGGTACGCCAGGGCGGCCGGAAGTGGCCCAGTCCAGGCATTGCGAAGTGGCCCTTCCGGCTGGGCCACTGGTTGAGTAAGCTGCGCGCCATGAACGCCCCGACCGCCTTCACCTCTTCCTGCGCGCTGGCCGCGCCGGATCGCGACGCCGTGCGCGCCGCGCTGATCCAGCTTTCCGACGCGCTCGGCGGCGTGCCCGTGACCGCCATCGAGTGCGGCGTCGGCGATTTCACGTCGGTGGCGCGCGGCAAGTCCGTCGGCCACCAGGATTTCGTCGGCATGGCCGGTTGCCGCTTTCCATCGGTGGTGTTCGGCCTGACGCTGACCGCCGGCGAGCCCGAGACCGTGTTCGGCCCGCTGTTGCCGGCCTCGTACCTGGACATCAGCCTGGTGCCCGACCTGGCCACCCTGTGCCCGCAGCCGGGCCGCAAGGGCACCGGCGCCGTGATCTGCGAGCCGGCCGGCCCGCTGCAGGCCGAGCGCTACGGCCGCACGATCTGCGCCAGCGAGCTGTCGCCGCGCGCCGCGCTGCGCCGCGTGCTGGCGCGCCTGGAACGCGCCGGCCTGCGGGCCACGGTCGCGCCGGAGCTGGAACTGTTCCTCGTCGACCGTCGCGAGCAGGACGGCCAGGTCAGCCTTCACGCGCCCGCCGCGCGCGAGGGCGACCCCGCGCGCGAGCGCGCCTGCGAGTCCTATTCGCTGGAACGCACCGGCCACTTCGCCGAGTACTTCGACGCGCTGTTCGCCGCCTGCCACCTGCAAGGCATTCCCGTGTGCGGCCACGCGCACGAGGCGGCCTACTCGCAGTACGAGGTCAACTTCATGCCGGGCGAGCCGCTGGCGCAGGCCGACGCGGTCTTCCGCTTCAAGCGCCTCGCGCGGCAGGTGGCGGCGCAGTTCGGCTTTCTCGCCACCTTCGCGCCCAAGCCCTTCCTCGACCAGCCCGGCACCGGCATGCACTGGCACTTCAGCCTGCAGCATCGCGAGGGCGCGCTGGCGGGCGAGCCGAAGACGCACACGAACGCATTCGCGCATCCCGACGGCCGCGACCGCGACACGCTCGGCGCCTTCATCGGCGGACTGCAGCGGCATGCCGACGCCGCGATGGCGTTCTTCGCGCCGCACGACATGGCGTTCGACCGCATCCGCCTGAGCAACGCCTCGCCGTCCTCGGCCAGCTGGGGCCATGACGACCGCGCCGTCGCCTTCCGCATCCCGCAGGCGAGCGCGCAGAACCGCCGCATCGAGAACCGCCTGCCGGGCGGCGATGCGAATCCCTACCTGATCGTCGCCGCCACGCTGGGGCTGGGCCTGGCCGGCATCGAGCAGGGCCTGGCGCCCGCGGGAGAGTCGGCCGGCGTCGCGCTGCCGCGCACGCTTGCGCAGGCCTGCGACGCGCTGGAGGCGAGCGCGCTGATGCGCGAGCTGTTCGGCGATCCGTTGGTGGACCTGTTCGTCGCGCTCAAGCGCCACGAGAGCGCCGAGCGCAACGCCGCCGCCGACCCGCGCCATCACTGGGACCTCGTCCACCTGGTCGAACTCGCCTGACCCCATCGCTTTTCGCTTTTCCCGAGAGACTTCCATGTTCCGTTCCGACCCCGACTACATCGATTCGTACTACGCGGCGACGACGCGCCACCTGCAATCGAACCGCCCGTCGCTGCAGCAGGATCTCGACGTCGACGTCTGCGTCGTGGGCGCCGGCTTCTTCGGCCTGTACAGCGCGATGGAGCTGGCCAAGGCCGGCAAGCGCGTCGCGATCATCGAGGCGAGCCGCATCGGCTGGGGCGCCTCGGGCCGCAACGGCGGCCAGATGATCATCGGCTTTCCGTGCGGCATGCAGCGCCTGAAGGGCGCGATGGGGCAGGAACGCGCCAAGCGCATGTTCGACGCTTCGCGCGAGGCGGTGCGCGACATCCGAGCCATCATGACCGAGCACCGCATCGACTGCGACCTGGTCGAGGGCCACCTGGAAGTGGCGGTGCTCAAGCGCCGCATCGGCGACCTCACCGGCTGGATCGAGGAGTGCGTCAACGAGTGGGGCTACGACAAGCTGCGGCTGGTCGAGAAGAAGGACCTGCCCCGCTACGTGAACTCGCCGCGCTTCCAGGCCGGCATCATCGACCCCGAGGGCTGCCACATCCATCCGCTGAAGTACGTGCTGGGCCTGGCGCGCGCGGTCGAGGGCCTGGGCGTGCCGATCTACGAACAGAGCAAGGCCGACGGCTACGTCGAGAAGCCGGATCACATCGAGGTCAAGGTCGGCCCGCACGTGGTGCGCTGTCACCAGCTGGTGCTGGCTGCCAACGCCTACGTCGACAAGCTCGACCCCAAGCTGACGGCGCGCACCTTGCCCGTGGGCACCTTCATCGGCACGACGGCACCGCTGGGCGAGGCGATGGCGCGCAGCCTGATCCCGCACAATCACGCGGTCTACGACAACCAGTTCATCCTCGAATACTTCCGCATGACCGCGGATCACCGGCTGTTGTTCGGCGGCAAGTGCACCTATCTGGGTGGCACGCCGACCAACCTGGCCCAGGCCATGAAGCGCAACATCTCGCGCGTGTTCCCGCAACTGACCAACGTGCAGATGGACTACGCCTGGGGCGGCCACATCGACATCACGATGCGCCGCATGCCCGACTGGGGCCAGCGCGACGGCCGCGTGTTCTGGGCCCAGGGCTTCTGCGGCCACGGCCTGGTGCCCACGCGCGTCGCGGCCAAGGTGGTCACCGACAAGATGCTCGCCAAGTCCGACGAGCTCGACTGGTTCGCGCCGATCGTCAACCCGCCGTTCCCGGGCGGCGAGGCGATTGGCGGGCTGATGCAGGCTGTGGGGATGACGTACTACCGCGTTCGCGATTTCGTCTGATTGTTGGCTTTGCGGGGTTGCAGTCGCACGCAACGTTCGCATCCCGAAGCGTCAGCAGCATATGCCCGCGTCGCCCCGAATTGCCAGCCCCTGAAGGATGCGCCAGCATCCGGCCATGAACCACCGCACCTCAACTCAGCAGACGCGGGCCGCATGGCTCTCCGCGGCCCTGCTCTCGATCGCCGGCACTGCCGCCGCAGTCGATTCCGCCGCAGCCGCCGCCTCAGCGGCAGCGGAAGACCAGTCCCGCGTGAACAGCCTGATCGGCGACGCCGCTTGCGACACCCAGAGCCAGTGCCGCACCGTCGGCATCGGCGCCAGGCCCTGTGGCGGCCCGGAAAGCTGGCTGGCCTGGTCGATCAAGAGCACCGACCCACGCGCGCTGCAGGACGCCGTGCAGGCGCAGGCCCAGGCGGCCAAGGACGCGAACCAGCGCAGCGGGCTGGCCTCGGATTGCCGCGTGCGGCCCGAGCCGACCGCCGTCTGCCGGCCGCGTGCGTCCGATGGCAAGAAGACCTGCCAGCTGGGCCAGGGCGGCGTCGACTCCGCCGTGTGACCGGCGCGCCGCGCCAGACGTGAAAAGGCCGCGGGTCTCGCGACGCGCGGCCTTTGCAGCGAGGCTGAATGGGCGCCGCGGCGCCCGCCCGCATCACTTCTTCGTCACGTTGCGCTTGTCGTCGCTGGTCGGCGTGAGCGTCTCGAGCGGGGTGCCCGGCGTCGTGTCGATCATCAGCGCCGTCGCGGCGGCAGGTGCGCTCGCTGCGTCCAGGTATTGGGCCGCGCCCAGGTAGCGGTGTCCCACTGCCAGGCCGGACCAGCTCATGCCCGCCGTCGCCGTACCGCCCGCGTAGACCGTGGCCGGCATCAGCACGTTGAAGCTGCCGCCCGCGCTGTCGCCCGGGGCGACGATCCAGCTCGAGAGCTGGTGCGTCGACGTCGGGTTCGGGCTGGCGTACGAGGCCACGCAGACCTTGTACGTGCCCGCCGCGGGGTTGAGCACTTCGACTGTCTCGTGCGACGTGCCGGACTCCGAGGACTTGACCGCGCCGCCCGGAAGCACCACCGCCAGGTCGTTGTCGTCGGTCGATCCGCTGACGTCCGCCTGGCGCAGCGCGAAGCGCGCCGCGATCGTGCCGGCCGGCACGGCGAAGTTGTAGACCATCAGGTTGGCCGTCGGGCCCACGGCAGTCGGGCAGGCGGCGGCGGCGTCGACCGCGCTGTTGGGCGTCAGCGCCACCGGGGCACCCAGCGTGACGTCCTTCATGCCCTTGAGCGCGTTCGAGTGGCCGTTGAAGCCCGTGTTGATCGTGAAGACCTTGCTGCCCGACACCGTGTTGGCCGAGAAGTCGGCGGGCGCCGAGATCGACGAGCCCAGGTTGGCCTGCAGCGGGCTGCGCACGACGTGCGTGCCGTCCGTCCAGGTCAGCGTGCCGTATTGCCACGTGAACTTGGGCGTCGAGGCCGAGGGCGCGAGGGTGACCGTGAAGTTGGCGGTCGCGCCCGGGGCCAGCGACAGCGTCGACGGGCTGACCGTCACCCCGATGCCGCCGCCCATGGCCGCGCTGGCCGTGTAGGTGGCCGGCGACGAACCGACGTTGGTGACCGAGCGCTTGACGACCGTCGTTCCCAACATGGCGCCGAGCGTGATCGACGGCAGGTTCAGGTTGTAGGTCTGGTCGAGCGTGCCGTAGGTGCTGCAGTCCGCGGCCGTGACCAGGGACCTCTGGGTCAGGCACTGGTAGCGCACGAAGTCCGCCTTGCCCATGTCGTACACCAGGCCCGGGTCGATCGCCTTGTTGGGGCTGATGAAGCCGGCGCCCTGCGACCAGGGCAGCTTGCCGTTGGACATGCCGGCCAGGCCGTCGTCGAGGGTGTCGAAGGCCGAGGTCATCAGCGCCGACTTGATGGCGGCCGGGCTCCACGTCGGGTGCGCCTGCTTGAGCAGCAGCGAGATGCCCGTGACGTGCGGCGTGGCCATGGACGTGCCGTCGTAGGCGGCCCAGGCGGGACCCGCCGCCAGCGTGCCTGCCGCCAGGGCGTCGCGCTGCGCGTGCGAGTAGCCCGGCGTGACGCTGGCGATGACGTTGACGCCCGGAGCCGCGAGGTCCGGCTTCAGGATGTTGGCGTCGGCCATGTTCGGGCCGCGGCCCGAGAAGTTGGCGATCGTCGGCGCCGGCTGGTGGCCGAAGTAGAACGCCGTCTCGGCGGCCGTCGGGCTGGCGTCGGTCACGGCGTAGGACTTGATGGCCGCACCGTCGCCCGCCGTGACGTGCACGGTGGGCACCGAGTGCTGCTCGGCCACCAGGCCGGCGCCGTTGTCGACCAGCACCATGCCGACGCCGCCGGCCTGCAGGACCGCCAGGCTCTTGTTGACGCGCGCGCTGGTGCCGCGCGTGCAGATCACGACCTTGCCGGCCACCTTGGCCGGATCCAGCGTCACCTGGCCGGCCACCGGCGTGGCGGTCATGTCCCCCGGGGTGAAGCACAGCTTGGCGTTGCCGCCACCCACGCCGGCGTCTTCGGCGCGAATCAGCGGCGCTGCCGCCAGCGCACTGGGATTGAGCGAGGCGCCGGTGTATTTGCCGCCGTTGCCCAGCAGCACGTCGCCTTCGAGGATGCGGTCGTGGGTGGCCGCGGCCACCGTCGTCAGCCACGGGCTCGGGTGGTTGACCGTGTCGCCCGGGCCGCTGTTGCCGGCCGCGGCGGCGACGAACACGCCGGCCAGCGTGGCGCGGTAGAACGCCTGTTCGACGATGTCGTTGGTGCTGTTGGTGGCGCCGCTGATCGAGAAGTTGATCGCGTTGACGCCGTCCTTGACCGCCTGGTCGATGGCTTCCACCGAGTCGGCCTGCGAGCACGAGTTCTTGTTGGTGCCGGCGGCGGTGACGTAGGTGAAGCAGACCTTGTAGGCAGCGATGCGCGCGCGCGGCGCCATGCCGGACGCCAGTCCCAGCGTGATGCCGTTGACGACCGCGGGCACCTTGTCGTTGCCGGCGGCGGTGGACGCGGTGTGATCGCCGTGGCCGCCCAGGCCGGTGGCGCCGCCCAGGTCGTCGCGCGGCGAGTTGAACGCCGTCCAGTCCAGCGTGAGGCCGCTGGCCAGCAGGTTGTGGTTGTAGTAGCGCGCGCCGATCAGCTTGTTGTTGCAGGCCTGCGCCGGCACGAATGCGTCGCCGGCGACGCAGGTGCCCGTCCAGGTGGCGGGCGGCGGGCCGTAGGCCAGGGTGCCGCCGCTGAACGTGGGCATGCCGGCGCCGTCGACGTGGTCGGCGTACGACGGGCTTTCGGGCCAGATGCCGAGGTCGACATCGCCCAGGATCATGTTCTCGCCCTTGATCAGGTTGCCGCCGGCGTCCGTCTGCGACCAGATGCCGCCGGGCGCGGTCAAGCCCAGGAAGACCGGGGTCGAGATGGTCGCGGGCTGCAGCAACTGGTCTTCGACGACGGCGGCCACGTTCGCATTGAGCGACAGCGTCTGGGCCTGCGCCGGGGTGAGGCGGGCGCTGAAGCCGTTGAACACGGTGTCGTACTGCGAGATGGGCTTGGCGCTGGTGACGGTGGACAGCACCGACAGCTGCTTGCCGCGCAGGTAGCTGCTCCAGGCGAGCGCCGCCGAGCCGCGCGCTCGGAACGGCGTGCCCGGCGCGGCCTGCGTGGCGGCGTAGCCGGCGGTGGTGCCCTGGTAGCTGGCCGCCGGTTCTTCCTTGAGCTGGACGATGTAGGTCTTGGCGCCGCCTTGCGCGTGCGCGGCCATGCCGGCCAGCAGCGCCAGGCTGGCCAGTGCGGTGGAAGTGAGTTTGGTCATGTTCGTCGTGCCTTGGTTGGTTGCTGGGCCGTTCAGAGCGAACGACGACGACGGGCGGCGGCACCGAGGGCGCCGAGGCCCAGGGTCATCAGCAGCCAGTTGCCGGGTTCGGGCACGCCGATCATGATGTTGTCGAGTGCGAACTGGGCCTTGTCCGTGCTGGCGGCCGAGCAGGTGCTCCCGGTGCCGCAGTAGAAGGCGTAGGCGTAGAGCGTGGTGATGTGACCCGACGTGAGCGTGCCTTCGCTGCCGGCGAACAGCGTGGCGTCGGCCGGGTTGAAGGTCGTGAACGTCGTGGTGCCGCCCGAGGGCCCGAGCAGCGGGAAGTAGCCGGCGGCCGACGAGCCATCCGCGCGGTCGGCCTCGATGACGAGGAAGGCGACGGTCGTGCTGGGCAGGCCTGCGAAGGGGCCGATGAAGGCCGCGTCGAAGGAGCTGAGGACGAGGGTCGAGCCGTCGAGGGCGCCGATGAAGACGAAGGCGTCGTTGGTCGTCGCCAGGAAGTTGGTGGAATTGCCTGCGGGGCAGGTGTTGTCGAGGCAGCTGCCTGGATCGGCGCCGTTCATCAGGGAACCGACGAAACCGCCGTTCGGCGTCCCGTTGTCGTTGGGATCCAAGGCGCCGACGACGTAGCCCGACTGGGTCACGAAGTCGCGGTCTTGGAGAAAGGGCGCTAACGTCGCGTTCGTCGTGTCGACGCTCTCGAAGTCGATGGTGGTCGCGGCGCTGGCGGCGCCGGCACAAAGGATGGCCGCCGCGCTCACGACGGCTTTGGTCCAGAAGCTTTTCATGGAATCCTCTTTCCTCGCGACCGTGCGCACTCCGCGTCGGAGTGGTCGTATCGGCCCCGCAACGCCGGTGGCCGACCGCACTGTCCCCTGGCCGGGTCGCCCTGTCGGCAACCTGAGCACGATTTGATTTTGTTGTGCTGAACCGGCGCTGGGCATAGCAAGTTGCCCACCCTCCAAATTGGGGAGGGAACGGAACTTGGCGCAAATTTCCTGCAGACAGTGCGGCGGCTTTGAGGTATTTGGATTGCGATACCCGCACGTGCACGCCGGATCCGGGTTCGCCCTAGACTGCCCCCATCCCGTCGCTGCCCGACTCCCGCCATGAAGATCGATTTCGTCTCCGATGTCTCCTGCCCGTGGTGCGCCATCGGCCTCGCTTCCCTCGAGACCGCGCTGGAGCGTCTCGGCCCCGAAGTACCCGTGACGCTCCACTTCCAGCCCTTCGAGCTGAACCCGCAGATGGCGCCCGAAGGAGAGGACACGACCGAGCACATCGCGCGCAAGTACGGCATGCCCGAGGAGCAGGTGCAGAAGAATCGCGAAGCGATCCGCCAGCGCGGCGCGGCCGTCGGCTTCACGTTCAACATGGACAAGCGCTCGCGCATCTACAACACCTTCGACGCCCACCGCCTGCTGCACTGGGCCGAGGTGCTGGACGAGCAACAGGGCACCACCGGCGAGAACGCGCTGGCGCTCAAGCACGCGTTCCTGAAGGCCTATTTCACCGACGGCCAGGACCCGAGCTCGCACGACGTGCTGGTGCGCTACGCCACCGACGCCGGCCTCGACGGCGAGACGGCGCGCGAGGTGCTGGCGAGCGGGCGCTACACGCAGGAGGTGCGCGAGCGCGAGCAGTACTACCAGCAGCGCGGCATCCACTCGGTGCCGTCCATCATCATCGACGACAAGCACCTGATCCAGGGCGGCCAGCCGCCGGAGCTGTTCGAACAGGCCTTGCGGCAGATCGCCGCCCATCCGGCGGCCTGACGCACGCACGATGCCGATCACGATCTTCCACAATCCGGACTGCAGCACCTCGCGCAACGCGCTCGCATTGATCCGCAACAGCGGCGACGAGCCGCGCGTGGTCGAGTACCTGGACACGCCGCCGTCGCGCTCCGAGCTCGCCGCGATGATCGCGGCGAGCGGCCGGGCCGTGGCCGACTTCGTGCGCCGCAAGGATGCGCTCTACGCCACGCTGGAGCGCGAGCTGGGCGGCGCGGCACCTACAGACGGCCAGTTGCTCGACATGCTGTGCGCGCATCCGGTGCTGCTCGAACGCCCGATCGTGGTGACCCCGCTGGGCACCCGCCTGTGCCGCCCGCTGGAAAGCGTGCTCGAGGTGCTGCCTTCGCCGCAGCGCGGCCCGTTCGTCAAGGAGAACGGCGAGGCGTTGATCGACGCGCAGGGTCGCAGGATCGGCGCCTAGAGCCGGTCACTTGTAGCTTTGCAGGTGGATCGAGGTCTCGGTCGCGCCGATGCCCTTGATCAGCCGCACGCGCTCGAGCACCGCGGCCAGGTCGGCCAGGTTGGCCGAGCGGATCTCGGCCAGCAGGTCCCAGCGGCCGTTGGTGTCGTGCAGCTCGCCGATGCCGGGCTCGCCCAGCAGGATGCTGATCACCTCGCGCGTCTGGTTGCCCTCGACGGCGATGCTCATCCAGGCGGTGATCTCGTTGTGCTCGATCTCCGGGCGCAACCGCACCGTGTAGCCGACGATGGTGCCGTCGTCCTCGAGCTTGGTGATGCGGTTGTTGACGGTGCCGCGCGAGACGCCCAGCCGGTGCGCGAGCGTGGCGATGGAGGCGCGGGCATCGGTGCGAAGCAGGGCGATGAGTTGCTGGTCGAGCGTGTCCATGGTCGAGCTGATCTGATCGAATGAATTGTCGAAATGTCATTCGATGCTGACGATATGTCAACTTATTGATCGAATCGAAGCAGGTTTGCCCATTCCGTTTGCCGTCGGGGCGGAAAACAATCTCCACACAGACAACGGAGACATTTCATGACGACCTTGCTCACCACTCGCGACATCGGCGCCATCGTCGGCGCGAAGGGCCTGGCCGCCTGCCTGGGCACCCTGGTTTCGTACCTCGAGGAAGACTTCGCCCGCTGGGGCGAATTCGACAAGTCGGCGCGCGTCGCCAACCATTCGAGGGACGGCGTCATCGAGCTGATGCCGATCTCCGACGCCAGCCTCTACAGCTTCAAGTACGTCAACGGCCACCCGAAGAACACCCGCGCCGGCCTGCCCACGGTGATGGCCTTCGGCCTGCTGGCCGACGTCGACACCGGCCGTCCGGAGCTGCTCAGCGAACTGACGCTGACCACCGCGATGCGCACCGCCGCGACCTCGGTGATGGTGGCCAAGCGCCTGGCGCGCGCGGACAGCCGCGTCATGGCCGTGATCGGCAACGGGGCGCAAAGCGAGTTCCAGTCGCTGGCCTTCCACCTGCTGATGGGGATCACCGAAGTGCGCCTGTACGACGTCGATGCCGGCGCCACCGCGAAGCTGGTGGCCAACCTGCGCGCCGTCGCCCCGGCGCTCAAGACCACGGTCTGCGCGAGCACCGCCGAGGCGGTGCGGGGCGCCGACATCATCACCACGGTCACCGCGGACAAGACCAACGCGACCATCATCACGCCCGACATGCTTGAACCCGGCCAGCACGTCAACGGCGTGGGCGGCGACTGCCCGGGCAAGACCGAGCTGCACGCCGACGTGCTGCGCGCCGGCGCCGTGTTCGTCGAGTACGAGCCGCAAAGCCGCATCGAAGGCGACCTGCAGCAGATGCCGGCCGATTTCGCCGTCACCGAATTCTGGCGCGTGCTCGCCGGCGAGGCGCCGGGCCGCACGTCGGCCGCGCAGATCACCGTGTTCGACTCGGTGGGCTTCGCGCTGGAGGACTTCTCGGCGCTGCGCCTGCTGCGCGATCTGGCCATCGAGCTGGGCCTGGGCCGCACCATCGACCTGGTGCCCGACCTCGCCGACCCGAAGAACCTGTTCGGCGCGCTGCGCATGCCGGCCGTCAGCGGCCTGCCCGAGCCGCTGCGCGCGGCGATGGCGCTGTAACCTCGGCGACCGCCGGGGGCGCCGGCGGGCGGTGACAATCGCCGCGTTGCGGGGGCGCGCCATGCCCCCGCTGCCAGCCAACGCCGAGGCGCCATGATCACCGTCCACCATCTGAACAACTCGCGCTCGCAGCGCATCCTGTGGCTGCTCGAGGAGCTCGGGCTGCCCTACGAGATCAAGCGCTACCAGCGCGATGCCAGGACCATGCTCGCGCCGCCCGAGCTGCTCGAGGTGCATCCGCTGGGCAAGTCGCCCGTGATCACCGACGGCGACATCACGGTGGCCGAATCGGGCGCGATCGTCGAGTACCTGCTCGATGCGTACGGCCAGGCGTCCGGCCTGCGTCCCGCGCGCGGCACGCCCGAGGGGCGGCGCTACACCTACTGGCTGCACTTCGCCGAAGGCAGCGCGATGCCGCCGCTGGTGATGAAGCTGGTGTTCCAGAAGGTCAAGTCGGCGCCGATGCCGTTCTTCGTCAAGCCGATCGCGCGGGGCATCGCCGACAAGGTGATGGCCAGCTTCGTCGAGCCGAACCTGCAGCGCCAGACCGCCTTCATGGAAGCCGAGCTCGCCGAGTCGCCCTGGTTCGCTGGCGACGCGCTGAGCGCGGCCGACATCCAGATGAGCTTTCCGGTCGAGGCCGCGAAACAGCGCGCGGGTCTGAGCCCGGACAAGACGCCGCGCCTGCTGGACTGGCTGGCGCGCGCGCATGCGCGTCCCGCGTACCAGCGCGCGCTGGAGCGCGGCGGCAAATACGACTATGCGTGATGCCTTGGCTGGGGTGGATCCTGCGACTGCGCGCAGGATGAAAGGCTTTCTTCCCGACGTAGCTTCAAAGCCGTCATCCTGCGCGCAGTCGCAGGATCCACGCGCCGCGAGACGCCGCTGTCGGCGATCTGCCTACGGCTTGGCCTTGGGCTTGAAGATGTGTACGACCTCGCCGCGCGCGAGCATGTCCACCAGTTGCGCGATGCGCTTGGCACGGGTCTCCGGCTTGACGGCCGTCTGCACGCGCCACGTGACCGCATAGCGGTTGGACGCGTTGATGGTCGCGAAGAATGCCTTCGCCTTCGGGTTGGCGTCCAGCGCCGCCTGCAGGTCTTCCGGCACGGTGGCGGTGCGCGCGCCGTCGTAGGCCTGGGCCCAGCGGCCGTCGGCCTTGGCGGCGTCGATCTGCGCCTGGCCCGAAGGCTGCATGCGCCCGGCCTCGATCAGCCCCGCGACCTTGTCGACGTTGATCTTGGACCAGATGCTGCGCGCGCGCCGCGGCGTGAAGCGCTGCAGGAAGTGCTGGTCGTCGAGCCCCTTCTTCTGGCCGTCGATCCAGCCCCAGCACAGCGCGATCTCCACCGCCTCGGGGTAGGTGACGCTGGGCTGGTCGGCGCCCTTCTTGGCGATCTGCAGCCACAGCCCGTCGGACGTCGCGTGATGCTTTTTCAGCCAGGCCTCGAAGGCCTTGGCGTTCTTGAACAGCCTCGGGGCGAGGTCGGGCTTGGCGGTGGGCATGGCGTTCGGGCGTTCCGGATGAAGCCTGGGCAGTTTATGGCCTCCGCGCCCGGCTTCCCTGCGGCCAGCCGCGCGCCACGCGGCGGATGAATAATCGGCGCATGACCGACCTTCTCGATCCGCTGCTCGACGCGACGTTCAAGGGCTTTCCGCACGGCGCCGCGCCGCTGCCGCGTTCGCAGGTGGGCGCGCAAGGCTGGAACGTGCTCGCCGGCGACCTGCCGCTGCCGCTGGCGGTGATCCGCCGCGAGGCACTGGCGCACAACGTGGGCTGGATGCAGCGCTTTGCCGATTCGGCCGGCGTGCGCTTCGCGCCGCACGGCAAGACGACGATGTCGCCGCAGCTGTTCCAGCGCCAGCTCGATGCGGGCGCGTGGGGCCTGACCTTTGCCACCGTCACGCAGATGCAGGCCGGGCTGGCGGCAGGCGCGCGCAACATCCTCATCGCCAACCAGGTGCTGGACGCCGCCGACCTGGGCGCGATCGCCGCGCTGCACGACAGGCATCCGGACGTGCGCGTCGTCTTCCTGCTCGATTCGGAAGGGCAGTTGGCGCTGATCGAGGCGGTGTCCGCCGACCGGCCGTTCGAGGTGCTGCTCGAAGTGGGCGTGGCGGGCGGGCGCACCGGCGTTCGCGCGCATGACGCCGCGCTCGCGCTGGCGCGCCGCGCGCACGCGAGCAGCGCGGTGACGCTGGTGGGCGTCGAGTGCTACGAAGGCCTGGGCAACACCGGACGCAGCGAGGACGACCGCCGCGCGGTCGACGACCTGATGGCCCGCGTCGAGCGTCTCGCGCGCGATTGCGACGCCCAGGGCCTGTTCGGCGGCGACGAGGTGATCGTGTCGGCCGGCGGCTCCGGCGTGTTCGACCTGGTCGTGCCGCGCCTGCGCCCGAGCCTGTCCCGGCCCGTCGCCGGCCTGCTGCGCTCGGGCTGCTACGTCACGCACGACCAGGGCCACTACCAGCGGCTGGTGCATGCGGTCAACCGACGCCTGGGCTGCGGCGACGCGCAGGGCCTGCGCGCGGCGCTCGAGGTCTGGGCCCGTGTGCAGTCGCTGCCGGAGCCCGGTCTGGCCATCCTGGCCGTCGGCAAGCGCGACATCTCGCATGACCTGGGCATGCCCGTCCCGCTGGCGACCTGCGCCCGCGCCAGCGGCGAACGCGTGCCCGCGCCCGAGGGCTGGGCCGTGCATAAGCTGAACGACCAGCACGCCTATCTGCATCTGACGGCGGACACTCGCGGCCTGCAGGTGGGCGACCTCGTCTGCCTGGGCATCTCGCATCCTTGCACGACCTTCGACAAGTGGCGCTGGATGGCGGTGGTCGACGAGCACTACACGGTCGTCGACGCGATCGTCACCTGTTTCTAGAAGATCGAGCGCCCCGTCAAGGTGGTGAACCGCTCCAGCGCCAGCGAGCCGGCCAGCGAGTTGCCTGAGGGTTCGAGCGCGGGGGACCAGACGCAGATGCCGCACTCGCCGGGCATCACCGCGACGATGCCGCCGCCCACGCCGCTCTTGGCGGGCAGCCCGACGCGGAACGCGAAGTCGCCGGCGGCGTCGTAGGTGCCGCAGGTCAGCATCAACGCGTTCAGGCGCTTGGTCAGGCTGCCGCCCAGGATCCGTCCCTGGCCTCCCGGTTGCGTGCCGCCGTGCGCGAGGAAGGTGACGGCCCGCGCGAGCTCGACGCAGTTCATCTCGATCGCGCAGTGCCGGCAGTAGGCGTCCAGCACGCCGTCGACCGGGTTGTTCAGGTTGCCGAACGCCTTCATCAGGTGCGCCATGGCGGCGTTGCGGTGCGCAGTGCGGCGTTCGGACCCGGCGACGGCGCGGTTGTAGTGCACCTCGCGGTTGCCGCACAGCGGGCGCAGGAATTCGACGACTGCGTTCTCGGGCACCGCATAGCGCGTGCAGAGGATGTCGGTGCAGACCAGCGCGCCCGGGTTGATGAACGGGTTGCGCGGCTTGCCATTCTCGGCCTCGAGCTGGATCAGCGAGTTGAACGGCGTGCCCGAAGGCTCGCGGCCCACGCGCGTCCAGACCTTCTCGCCTTCGAGCTGCAGCGCCATCACCAGCGTGAACAGCTTGGAGATGGACTGGATCGAGAACGCCTGGCGCGCGTCGCCCACCGTGTGCACGTCGCCGCCGATGGTGACGACGGCCATGCCGAAGCGCTGCGGCGACACGCTGGCCAGTTCGGGGATGTAGCTGGCGACCTTGCCCTGCCCGATGACGGGCGCGAGTTCGTGCGCGATCTGTTGCAGGACTTCTGAGTAATCCATGGAGGGTGGCGAGCCGCGTGAAGGCTGCAGTATCGCGTGTGGCAGGATGGCTCGCGAGGCCCGACAATGCCGCCACCCACGCAAGCTCGGAGGAGCCATCCATGCTGATCTCGGTCGTCAATCGCAGCAAGCATCTGTCCGACGCTGATCTTCAGACGGCGGTGCGGGCCATCAACCGCCAGCTCGAAGAGGACTTCTATCCGCACTGGCAGTTCGGTGCGCGCCTGCGCGTGGACAGCGCGGGCCGCGTGCCCACGCAGCGCGAACGCAAGGTGGACCTGCCCGTGCTCCCCGGCCGGCGCGGCGATGCGATCCTCTACATCGAAGACAAGCCGACGATGTCGGCGACCGAGGGCTATCACGACGGCAACAACGACGACGTGCCGTTCGGCTTCGTGTTCCTGGACTCCTGCGGCGAGGGCGCCGACGGTTGGACGGTCGCCCTCTCGCACGAGGCGATCGAGCTGGTGGGCGATCCGCTGAACAACCTGCTGGTGCAGGGGCCGCACCCCGTCGACCACCGGCGCCTGGTGTTCCACCAGTTCGAACTGTGCGATGCGGTCTCCGGCGAGTGCTACGAGATCGAGGGCGTCAAGGTGCAGAACTTCGTGCTGCCGGGATGGTTCTCGCGCCGGCATGTCCAGGGCGCGCGCAACGACTTCCTCGGCCGCGTCGAACCGGGCGTCTCGCTGCCCCCGTTCGGCATCGCCGCCGGCGGCTACCTGATGTTCTGGGACGAGCTCAAGCCCGAGGGCAAGAAGTGGACGCCGCATTTCGACGGCGGCGATGGCATGGCGGGCCGCAAGGTCGAGGCCAAGCTGGCCGCCAAGATGAGCCGATTGGGCCGGCGCTGCCACCACGGCTAGCGTGACGCTCGTCAGTGCAGGATCATCTTCCACGACACCATCAGCAGCACCATCGCGATGGTGACCCGCAGCGGCTTCACCGGCGCGCGGGTGCTGATCCACGACCCGAGCAGCACGCCCGGGATTGAACCGGCGAGCAGGTTGAGCATCAGCCCGAGGTCGACGGTGCCCAGCACCAGGTGGCCCAGCCCGGCGACCAGCGTCAGCGGAATGGCGTGCGCGAGGTCGGTGCCCACCAGCTTGCCGCCCGCCAGCCGCAACGGGTAGAGATACACCAGCATCGCGGTGCCGAGCGCCCCGGCGCCGACCGAGGTCAGCGTCACCATCGCGCCGAGCAGCACGCCGCAAAGCACCGTCAGCCAGGGCTGCATCGCCTTGAAACGCGCCGTGTCGCCGAGCCGCAGGCGCGTGCCCAGCGCATGGATGGGCTCCTTGAACAGGATGCCCAGCGCGGTGACGACCAGCGCCAGGCCCAGCGTCACCGTGATGACGCCGCTGCGCATCTGGCTGACGTGCGCCAGGTGCATCCATGCCAG
>Ga0209759_1000873_pt1 | contig 23108 bp, 26 predicted proteins | sample AraplaCL_Col_mMS_FD_184261 | JGI IMG/M metagenome (GOLD analysis project Ga0209759, IMG submission 184261) | Arabidopsis root microbial communities from the University of North Carolina, USA - plate scrape CL_Col_mMS (SPAdes) (version 2) | ecosystem: Host-associated > Plants > Roots >...
AGGTACGTGTGGGCCGACAGGCAGTAATTACAGCCATTCACTTCAGCGGTCATGACGTGAATGCGCTCCCGGGTCTTGTGACCCAGGCTGTGGCCGAGCGTCGCGTGCATATCGGCAATCGCCTTCAGCGCGTCGGGCGACTGGGAGATCATCGCGAAGAAGTTCGGGATAACGCCGAGGACCTTTTCGTAGTTGGCGAGGATCGGTTGCGATTTTGCGGGAGCTGCGTCTTTCGTCGGGATTGCGATGCGTGCCATGAGGTTTCTCCGTTAATCCGTGCCACGTTGGCTTCGGTGAGGAGATAGTAGGGTTTCCCGATTCGGATAATAAGCCGCAGATTTCGGAAATTAGCCTCCCGAAAAACGAGAGGGGTGCTCGCTCCGGCGGGGTCACTGCCGCTTCCAGGATGCACGGGGACTAAAGATCCGCAGGTATATGGACTGGCGGGCGGCCAAGTATCGCGATGGTGGGGGGCGATATCCTTTTGATCAGGCGTTGAGTATCGCTGTCCTTTCTCGCAAAGGATGCCCCTGCCATCTGCATCCCGTCCGCGAGGTATGAGTTTCATGTCGGCTGAAGCAACTTCAAAACGTATCTTGGGCACGATGGCACGTCGGTGCGTCACGGTGCGGCCAACAACCGACCGTCGCGTTGTCGCTTTGACGGGCCGGAGGATAGCCCGAAACGGCCGCTCGGGCCATTGCCGCTGAGCTGACCCGTGCGCACCATGCTCTGGCTTTCGGCCGCCGCCTTTGCGAACCTTTGAATACCTGTAGCAATGCCGTGGGGTGAGCCCTTCTGGGCTGTCTCAAGAACCACCGTTTTAAGAACTAGCGTGCACCCCGAATGAGACGCACAATAGTCGACTTTTACGTGAGCGCAAGTCATCGTGAAGACGTATGTCGCTGTACGGCTAGGATTTCCCGAAGAAAGATTCAACACCGGAGTCGGCTATGTCAATCGAAACGACGGTCCTTGTGACGCAATTAGCGAGTAATCTGTCGGGCTTGCTTTCCCAGGCAGCAAGGCTCGCGCTTCGTAAGCAAGCGACAAGCATTATCATTGATCAGGCGGGATCTACTGCACAGGTCAAATCACTTTTTTCCAACACGCGCGACCGGCTCCGCTTTTCGTGGATTATGACCGTCGTTATGGCTCTTACGTTATTTATCGTCTTCATAGGAATGATCATCGCAGCGGTGGTTTCTGGTCTCGTGTATGACAAGCCTACGTACTCCATCGTCTTCGGTGGAGTTGGAGGCGCATCACTACTCACGGTCATCATCTGGAAGCCGTTTCAGAAAATTTTCGAGTCGACCATAACAACCCAACATCTGGAGATGTTGGTAATCCTTCTTGAGGCGGAATGGGCAGGATGCGAGAACATTGAGGACCCGGCCCAGAGAAACCAAAGGATTCGCGAGATCAACAAGGAAGCACTGGACAAAATGTCGAAAATAAAAGTGCACGGTGGCGGATAGCCAGTTCGCTTTGCACAGGCAGTTGAGATTATCGCCGCATCGGCCGCTGCTCAACATTCGCTTTGCTTCGGCGGTGCACGACCCGCACTGCGGGGATTACGCGCCTTGGAATTCGTGCGGCATCCAAATCAACCTGCTGCAGGTGGCGCAGCAGCGAAGAAGTGCCGTCATCTTCATAGCGGAATGACGACCTTCGCTTTTCGTATGCTAGGCGTCCGTGCGGCTATGCGAAGTTGTACGCCGACCCAAACGCACGTTCACGACAGCCTCCATCGCGACAACGGCCTTCCGGACTGCGCACGGATCGACGCTTGCAAGTCCTGAGCCATGGCACCCCGACAGGTCCACACCACCGGGCACATCATTAGGGCACGCGCCCAAGGGCGTAACGTTTGCTTAATGAACGACTCGCACCTATCCTTCCAATCACAGAACTTGGGGGCACCATGGATTCAGTGGCGGTGCGGATCGAAGTACTCGGAGAAGATTTGGCTGATGCAGACCGCCGGGCGAACGAGCTGTCAGATTGGCTCGGCAGTCGGGATATCACATTGCAGCGGGAGCGGAAGGATCAGTTGACGATGAATTTGGGTACTGTGCTCATCGCATTGCTGTCAACTCCTGCGGTCGTGGCTCTTGCTAAAGACCCTGCGGTTGAGCTGGCGAAAGGCATTGCTGACTGGCTTAGAAAGCGCAGCGGGTCGATAACGGTTGACGGTATAACGGTGGAGAATGCAGATCAAAAAACAATCGAACGGATCGTTCGACTTGCCATGAAAAAGTCAGGCCCAAGAGTCAAAGATGTCTGAAGCACCGACTTGTGCAGTGTTTATAGGTGCATCACGCTTTCCCCGTCATAAATTTCCGACAGAGCCCGCTTTTCTTAAGTCGAAAGACGAGGTCGAGAGCTGCGTTTTGGAAGACGCAGCATTGTTGATTTCAGGCGATAGCATTCTGAGTCTATTTAATTCAGACGATACCGCCTCGGAACAACTTACGCGGATCAGAACATTTCTGCTCGAATTTGGTGAATTTCATAAAAATGATATTCCCCGAAACCTCATTATTTACTACGTAGGCCATGGTTATTTTTACGGCAAAAATCAAGAATATATGGTCGCGTTGGCGTCGACGGAATCGGAAAATGGGTCATCCGGACTGCGAGTGAGCGATCTGGCGGACGTTATAAAAAAAAATGCAAAAGAGTACCGTCGTCTTGTCATTCTCGACTGCTGTTTCGCGGCTGAAGCGCTGGCTGCATTTCAGGGGGACGGTGAGCACGTCGTAGCTCGCAAAGCCTCGCAAGCCTTCGCTACCGATTCCGTGCCGAGTCCGCGCCCCGTTCCAATAAGAGGTACCGCGTTGCTTTGCGCTAGCAGTAAAGACGACGGCGCGCTTAGTCTTGGGGAGAATGGCTGCACTATGTTCGGCGGAGCATTAGTGGAATCTATAAAAGAGGGCGGCTGGACCTATGGCCCACGCCTGACGACTAGCGATCTATTCGATTTGATTGAAACTCGACTAAATAGGTTGCCCGGTGGGCATGTGAGGCCGGAACTCCATTCTCCCGATCAGAAGGATGGGGATATCGCCACTTCGGTTGGATTATTCGCTAACAGGGCGTTTCAACAGAACGACGGCAATATTTTTAACTCGGGAGCGGTCATAGGAACTTATTTCGGTCCCACCCAAAAAGGCCATTTTGTTCGGCAAGAAGAGATATTTTTGCGTCCAACAGAACAGAATCTGGGGGCCATTTTGGCAATATTGGTATCATTTCTCCTTTATAGCGTAATGGGTCATGCCCCCAACTCTCCAAGAAGTTTGGGGTTTATTTTTGTTCCGATGCTGGTTTTTTCTTGCTGTATATTTGGCGTGTTGAATGCAGTCAACTTTGTGCAGGCAGTGTTGATCTCTGGGGCACTGTTGGCTTTTTCGCAATTCGTTGACTTGCTTTTTGATGCACCAAGCGTATCGTTTTTTGTGTTTTTTTTAGTTTTCGCTGCGTCGCTCCCGGTTTGCGCAATCGGCGTCCTAATAATTGCACTGTTGAGGCCGTATTGCCGCAGGTTTTGGCGGAATATAAAAGGACTCGGACGCGCATAGAAATCTTCAATTAGCCGGCCAACTGTGGCGCCAGTCGCACTTACTCTGGCGCCGTGCGGGTGTGGTTATTTTAGTGGTCGAATTGCATAAGTGTATGTATATATATTCAGCGGCTGCAAAGCCGTTTAGGCGGCTGAAGCTCACTAACCTTCGTGCCGGCAAAGCAACTTTGGACGTCCCAGCTCGACCCTTCTGAGTCGTTCGTTGCACCACGACGGAAGGGCTCCTTTGGGGTAGTTCTCGGCCTTAGCCTCCCGAACGGCTAAGCCGCCTACGACGGCCGCGACGGTAGGAAGCAGGTGCAAGCCCAGCCAGAACGCGGGTGCGTCCATTGGGCGCGAGCCACGGGAGCGGATGACGGGGATGAAGATAGACCGCTGCACGCCTGCAGGCGTTAGGAGTTGGACTTGATTTGGTCGACGGTATCAAGTCGCGCGTCCATCGGCCAATATGAGACGTTCGGGCCCGCCGTCGAAATCGCCCCCGCGCGTCCTTCGCGAAGGTGCGGCACTTGGGGATGGCAGCTCGCGCGGGGGCGACGCCGAGCCACCGACCCTGTGGCGCTTACGCTGTGCCCCGAGTGTTTTAACCTGACCCGCGACACGCCTCCAGATTTTTGGTTGCGGACACGGGGAGGGAATACGCCGTTTGGCTGGCCGGGTTGCTACAGATCTAAATTTTGCCTCGGTTCGCCCGATTTCGCTCACGCGCGCGGCGGTTACAATGCCAGAAAGACCATTAGTAAAGCGGATCAACGGCCTATCAAATGATCGACTACGAAACGGCGTCAAAAAACCTTCAAGGTCTCGTGGAGAAATACACCGAGACAGGATGCAAGAATGAAGCCGAGACGCGCTTCCACTACATCGACGTGTTGTTGACTGACTGCCTCGGGTGGGAGCGCACTGACATCCCTGTCGAGAAGTACCTGAGCGGCGAACGAAGCGACTATGAGCTAGGAAGCCCGACCGCTCTTATATTGGAGGCCAAGCGCGACGCGGTGCACTTTGAAATTCCTGTCCGCAAACACAATGACCTTCTGGTGCCGATTCGCCAACTAATGGGCCTGAGCGATGAAGCTAAGGCAGCGGTCGAACAGGTCCAAGGATATTGCGCCCGGCGCGGGGTCAGGTATGCAGCGATCTGCAACGGTCCACAGTTGATCGTGTTCGTAGCAACGCGAATCGATGCTAAGCCGCCGCTTGAAGGTCGGGCGCTCGTCATCGATGGTTTCAAACAGCTTCAGGAAGAGTTCCCCCTGATTTTTAACCTGATCTCGCCTCTCGGCGCGACATCAAACAAACTATTGGCCTATCTCGATGCAAATGGCATTGCCGGAATTCCCGAAAAAATTTCGACGCGATTGGCCAATCATCCCGCATTCCGCTATCAAAGCGCGTCGCGCAACAGCCTTCGGATGGTCGCCGAACTTCTTCTTGAGGACATCGCGCGTACCGAGGAACTAGAAGAGCGCTTTTACCGAGAATGCTACTGTGAGAGTGGCCCGCTGGCCCAGGATGCATTGGTCAGCAAAAACCTCCTTAAGACAAGGTATGCTGCCCTGTTCCACCCTAGCGAAGAGGCACCCGCCGTTGTGCCCGTGAAGGCGAAGGGGAAGGCAGTCACGTCAGAGATTTTGGCCGAAAGTCTTTCGCGCCGCCCGATCATCCTCTTGGGTGACGTCGGGGTGGGAAAGACTTCCTTCATCAAGAATCTGATGCTGGTGGAAGCTGAAGAGGAGTTCAAGCGATCCATCTACGTCTATCTGGACCTGGGCGTGAACGCCTTTTTGGAGGCAGGATTGGAAGAGTATGTGCGGGGAGAGGTCGAGAAGCAACTTTACGGCAAGTATCAGATGGACATCAACTCCAACGACTTCATCCAGACAGCATATAAAGAGGACATTAAACGCTTTCGCGGGGGCATTTGGGGCAACTTGGCCGATTCGAATCCAGGCCTGTTTGAAGAGAAACTTCTCGAATTCCTATCCGTAAAAATCTCGAATAACGAAGAACATTTGCGTGTCTCGATCAAGCAGATTCAAAAAATGACGAACAAGCAGGTGATCATCATCTTTGACAATGTGGATCAGCGAGAGCTTGAAGTCCAACAAAAGGCCTTCATCGTTTCGCAAGGTGTAGCACAACATTGGGGGGCGATTGTGTTCCTGTCCGTCCGGCCGAACACGTTCCATCAATCAAAACGGACCGGCGCTCTATCCGCATACCCAAACAAAGTCTTCTACATTATGCCTCCGCGGCCAGAGCTTGTTTTGGAAAAGCGGCTCATATTTGCGCTAAATATTGCAGAGGGACGGCTTCCGATGGAGTCAATTTCAAGTGTGAGCTTGAATCTCGAAAGCATCGCGACCTTCCTCAAAGCGCTCCTTCACTCTCTGAAACGGAATCCGTCGGTTGCCGAATTTCTCTCAAATATCACCGGCGGGAACGTTCGTTCGATGATCGACTTTGTGACGAAATTTACGGGCAGCCCGAACGTTGACAGTGACAAGATCATTGAAATATACCGTGAAAGCAATAGTTACGTTATCCCGGTTCATGAGTTCTCGAAGGCCGCATTGCTGGGCGATTATTCAAACTATGATCCCCACTCTTCGCTGGCGATGAACATTTTTGACGTCCGCTTCCCGGATGCCCGCGAACACTTCCTCTGTCCACTGATACTGAGCTTCCTCAACTACGACGGCGTCCATCGGAATCTGGAAGGGTTCGTGACGGCAACACGGCTGAAACAGGAAATGCAGAGCCACGGCTTTGGCATAGAACAGAGCGAAAGTGCGCTTCGCCGTATGACAAACAAAAAGCTCATCGAAACGACGCAACGGGTCACGTTCGAGGAGACATCGGGCACCGACTACGCGGAAGGCCTGACAGACGCATTCCGTGTGACGACGGTCGGGGCGTATCACCTAGTGCGATGGTGTACAACGTTCGCGTACCTTGATGCGATGGTCTTCGACACCCCGATTTTTGACTCAAATGCCAACCAGAGATGCGGGACAGAAATTGAATCGTTCGACATACGCCATCGCTACTACCGAACCACCGAATTTCGTGACTACTTAACCCAAACATGGGATGCGAGCGGCATCACAGCGCCGTATTTCAATTGGAAGACGTTGATCATGTCAGGGCTCGGCACTTTCGAGAGCGTCTCCTCGGCGATCAGTGGCAATCGCGGCCCACGGCGCCAAGGGCGACGATCCACCTCTGGTTCGCGCTGAAGGCGCCCGAGACAACAGTTTGCCTTCGGCCGCACGCAACAGCGGCTGAACGACCGTTAACCGAAGATTCCGCTGACCGCTCCGGGTCGATTAGGGACCGTGGCTGTCGTGCTGCATCGCTCACTGAGCATCGAGCCGCAGAGCCTCGTCTCTATACTGTCGGAAGCAGCCCGCGCACGATTAGCTTCGGCACGAGCAGCTCCTTTGCGCGCAGGTAATCGGCATTTTGCGTCTCAGTCCAGCGACGGTTCCGCCACGTATCTACGCCGGCGGCACAGAGGTTGTGAACGACGGTGTTGACAGCCAGGCGCATGTCTAGCGCTAGCGGTGCAGCCATCCTCCTGCCGAATAATGTGATCCACTTCGGTTGCCGCGGTGACGTGACCGGAGCAGGCACTCGGCGCAGAACGGGCGGTGCGGTAGCTGGCGTGCACGGATGCGCCGCCACCGGCCCCCCCCGCAGTGCGAGGCGTGGGTGCGGACATGGTCTGGAAACAGGGTCTTGGGTAGCGCAAGAGGGCAAGACAAAAGGCCCGGGCAGTTACCTGACCGGGAGTGCACGGACTTATTTTCCGTGATCGTGCTCCAGGAGTGCGATGGATTCGCTGGATGGGAGCAGAAGCAGTGCACCAAATAATCTCGAAAACCCGAAAAAGGTAATCAATCCAATGAGCATGGCCCGCACCAAAGAACATTTTGAACGACTTCTCACGGACACCGATGTCAGGGTTTTGGCATTATCGGGAAAATGGGGAACGGGGAAGAGCCATATGTGGAAGACAGTATGTGAGGCCTCCACGGATTCGGCGATCAAAGCAGCACTTTACGTGTCCTTGTTCGGGGTAGCCTCCATCTCCGAACTGAAACTGAAGCTAGTGCAATCTGCCGCTCCACTCCTCGGCGACAAGGGCCCGGCGACCGACGCCATAAAATCGTCCGTGAGCGCTTTCAAGCAATTCGGGCAGACATTCTTTCGGGCGGGAACCGCCCTTGACGAACTTGCCCTTCTCGCCGTCCCGGCGTTTGTACGAGACAAGTTCATCGTGATCGACGACATTGAGCGTAAGCACGCTAAACTTTCCATCGACGAGGTATTAGGCTTCATAGACGACTTTACGCAAAACTACGGCTGCAGGGTGCTTTTGATCCTGAACACCGACCAGCTCACCGATAAGACGATATGGGAAAAACTCAGAGAGAAGGTAATCGATGAGGAGCTAAGGCTCGATACGACTGCGACCGAAGCATTTGAGATAGCTATCCAGCTATCGAAGAGTCAGTTCACGGATAGCGTCAGGCCAGCCGTTGAGGTCTGCGGACTAACCAACATCCGTATAATTCGCAAGGTGATTCGCGCCGTGAACAAGATCCTCGACGTTCACGCGCCGCTTTCGGGTACCGTATTGCAGCGCGTAACCCCATCTACAGTTCTGCTGTCCGCGATTCACTACAAAGGGATTGACGATGGTCCTACGACAGACTACGTCCTGAGTTTCGAAGCTTCGTCTCGCGTCCTCGGCGCGATGCGCGAGCGAAATCGCACTGATCACAAACCCACAGATGAGGAAAGGTTGCATGCCAAGTGGGCGCTTTTGCTCGATCGACTCGGCATCGCCACCACCGACGAATATGAGAAGCTGGTATCCGAATACTTGATTTCCGGCCTGTTTAATCGCGCTGCCGTGGATGCAGTTATCGACCGTTATCGAAGGGAAGAAGAATTGGCCGGAGCACAAGCTCGTGCACGCGCATTTTTCCAGACCATGACTTGGAATCCGAATTTGACGGATGCGGACATCGTAGCGGCGGCAAAAAAAATCTTGAAGGATGTTCCTTACCTCGATTGCTACAGCGTGACGGCACTTCATAACTGCCTGATAAATCTTGATGATGGGCTGCCGATCGCGAAAAGGATGGAGTCGGCGTGGATTGAACGATTGCGATCGAAGGCTGCTGAGCCTGGTGCGAATTCCAATCAGTTCCTTCTTAATAACTGGACCGGACAACCATTGCTATCCTCGATTGTCGCTGCGTTCGAAGAGGTGCGAGGGCGCGTGGATAAGCCGAAGACCTTGCTGGAAGTTTGCCTCTATCTCGTTACGAGTTCCGGTTGGGATTCGACTGAAGAATCAGTCATGAGATCGGCCACGGTTGACGACTTTGCAGGTACCATCAAAACGATTCGGGGCGAAGATCTGAAGCTTTTTATGCTCAAGAATATAGACCTGTACCTGAACCGTGCCACGTACGAAAAGCACTTTGGGCAATCTGGGACGCGCTTTATCGAGGCGTGCCTGAAGATTCGCAATGAATCAACCGGCACACGGTGGGCTAAGCTGATCGAGGACCTGCTCAGGGAGTCTGGGCTCTCGGATGCACTCGATCAGAATTCGTCAGCTGCATAAGCAGTATTGCCACGCTGCGGTACGTACGAAGTGGTTTACGCCGGCCTTCGGTCCTTCGTTGGTCGGCTTGGAGTGGTTTTCGAGCGGCGTGTTTATGGTGAAGACGGGTTGGTGAGATCGTAGTCTTTTTCGATGCACAGGATCGCCAGCCATCGAACAATCCAGATGCCGAAGGTCACGTTATTCGATGCCACAGAATAAGGCTCGAATCCGGAAGTTGGCGACCCTTTTCGGGTTTTCTTCGAGTGAACGACGGCGCATCGGATGTCATACAGCCATCTGGCAAACTCATCGCGCAGGGATGGCTTGGTTTGGTCAACTCCAGCGATAGTAGGGCCGACGGACGTGAGCAGCGGCGACGTGATTGCCCGTAGCGTATCAGTGGGGGCGCTTGCAAGTTTGGCAGTAATGTCCGCTTCAGTAGTCAGTAGTTCCAATACACACTTCAGTTGTTCAAGCTCAGTCCGCGCGCTCTTCGTTAGCAATGCCGGAGCTTCTTCAAAGTAATACTCCAAAACATTGTAGTAAGCCAAATACGCCTTGAGCGGGTTCTGTTCCTTGACTCCGGAAAAGAAGTGAGAAAGCAGAATCGGCGTGTAACGCTTGGTTTCAGAGATGCGCTCGATATCGAGCTCGGTTTCGCAACCGTGGGTTGCGCTGTCCAACAGCCGGAACCGAGCTGGGAGTTTGCCGGCATGATCTGCGCCTAGAAGACGTGGATGTACGTCTTCCAGCGCCAGCGCTTGGAACACATCGATGTAAGGAGCCTGAGGTTTGACTACTCTCAGCTTCCCAAAATATCCATCTCGCTCGTCGGACGGAGCTACTTGAGCCAAAACCTTCTTCTGCAGGATTGCGCTAACGTTATCTACATATGCGGTAAGCGCCTGATTTGCGTAATTTACGCCGATATCCCAATCGTTTAAATCAATATCGTCGCTAGCGTCAAGAGCATCGATCGCTAGGACGCTAGGATCGTTCAATGCGTCCAAAGCGAGAGTTTCCGTGAGCATCTGGTCAGCCGAGATGTACATGGACGAGGGATCGTCCTGCCAAAATCGTCCCTCGCGGATGCGAAAAGTCATGCGAGCTTCCGGATGCCGCTTCGCGAACGCGAAAAGATAATTGTCTACAATATATTCAAGCTCGTTTTGAGGTAAGCCTCGTTCTCCCCGCACATGGGCGACGGATTCCATCTGTTCAAGAAAATAGATTGCCTGAGCTGTGAGGACGGGGCTTCCGTAGACCGTTGGCTTCACGAGCATTGAGTGCTCGAGTCCTTCAAACAAAATGAAACGACCGATGCCTACGCTAGTAGAGAGCTGAAGAAGTGCGTGGTTTGCCATGTTCCCTTTCTCTTGTGGGTCGTCGTTATCGAGCACCCGTCTCGCCTGCAAAATGGCAGTTTCTGCTGGGAATCGGGAGTCCCAGTTAGCTGGCTTCCTGTTGAGGCCCGGTAAGCTTCCTTACGGAGCCCATCACCTTGGCGGCGAGCTTGAAAAGATCGTGTCCCGAAATCTGGTTCTGTTCGGCAAGTTCGAAGACGTTATCGTGTTTGCCAATATCCCTGCTTCCGGGATCTGGGTATCGTCCGGCCCACGCGACAAAGTGGGTCAACAGTTCGAGCGTAGCCACGTCCTTCGCGTCCAGATCGCTAATGAACGTGGCAAGCTTTTTAAGGTTATGGGTCCAATACTTTTTCTCTGCCTCGGAATATGCCTCAACACCGTCTTTAACGATGATCATTGCTTTTAGGCATATCTCTAGGCTGTATCCCACCAACATGAGCGCAACGGCGCAATACTGGCTGTCGCAAATACCTCGCATTTCCGCTGGGACGTTGCCGAAGGAAGGCTCGGTCTGAATCAATGCGACCGCGGCTTGCGACATCGCTTCTGCCTGCGTCAGCCACAACAGCGGATTCTTCAGGTCTTCACTGGTTGGAGGCTTAGTTGGATCAAGCTCGGCGCCATCTACGGACGCGATCATCGCCCAACGCATCCACGCGGAACGGCTGTAGCCGCCCGGATCCTGGAAAAACTGTTTCCTGCTCGGCAACATCGGATTCATCATGACGATTCGCAAGTTCATAGCCGGACGGGAATTTTAAGGCATGGCAGTGTGGCATCGGACGGCACTGGATCAGACCCACTTACTCATTTCCTGATTCTGATCAGGTCTGCAATATCATCCAGATCTCTGCGCAAGATCAACCCGCTGAAAAGTAGCGACGGGCCGCCAGAGTCCGCTTTGGGAAGGTGCAACCGGCTATATAGTGTCGATGCTGCCGATCGCTGTCGTCCGATGGACAAGGTGCAATGCCAATCGCATAAGGCTGTGATCGGCCATGATGAGTCATTCGCGTGCGCAATGGCCCGGTCATTCACATGTCGCTACTATTCAGGAAGCCGCCATTCAGTATGTAGCGTTGAACTGCTGGGCCTCGGCGAACGCTCAGACATCGTCGCCAGACTACTGGTCCCTCCGCTATGGCACGGTGCGAATGTGCGTGCAATTATGCGAAGTCCTTGCCCTGAACGATCTGCGGACCGAACGCCACCCATCGACGTAGGATTTGCATAACGGCGTCCTTACGATAGCATGTGATTGTCTGATACTAGGAGCAACCAAGTGCAGCACGGGCCGCTATCGTCGCAAACTGCGTACCCATTATGCGGACCACAACGCTTATAGCTGAACTCTAAAACGTACCACCACCGGAGGCTGCTCGACCAACTTTGGAAGACGTTTTGGCAACGTATCCTCTGCGCGATTGTGTATTCTAGATACGTGTCAGCGCTATCTGCATGATCGATGCGGACCGCCGATACTTGCTGTCCGTTGCTGTGCAGACGCCGCGGAAGCGGACAGCGACCTGCCAAGAAGCTGGCCAGTTCTGGAGTACGTGATGCTTGGCGATGTCATCCTACTTAAAAATTCGTCCAAGACATCGAATTTCAATCTTGCGCTTCAAAAGCTTGTTACTGGCAGATTTGCCTATCCCGAGGGGTACACGCACGTCGCGCTCGGCTCCGGCCCTTATCAGGCGATCCACTCCATGCCGGCGCCATGGCATGTTGAGATCGCGGCAATTCAGGAACTTCTAATGCCTCAATCCATATGGCGCATCTGGAGGAATTCGGCATTCTACGAACGTATTGGCAATGACAGCGGGCTCGCATTCCAATGGCACTGCGAGTTCTCGAAGTGCATCGGCGAGGAGTACAACAATTGGTTCTTTCTTCGCAAAGGGCCCGGCTATTCGTATTGCTCTCAGCTTGTTGGGAAGCTCGCCGAACAGATGGGCTTTCCGTTTGTTAAGCGGCCATATGCGCTAATGCCGGCGGATATCGCGGCGGAGGTGGAAAACTCTGCGCACTGGAGCGAAGTAACGGAAGAGTATAAAGATCTGCTGGAGGGCGACCCGCACTATCGGCGACTCTATTTCAACCCTAACCGGCGCGATTCGATGGCCCATTACGCAGCCTATTTGCACGCCAAGAGTTCTAACAACGCGGACAATCGCGCATTTACGGCTCTGGCTTTCGGCCCCGGTCTGCAGAGCAGGGTAAAGCTGGTGCGAACAGGGTCCGTCGTGATGATCCATACACCCGATCACCTTCCCGAGAAGGGCCTACACGGACACCAGATTGCAGACCTGCCGGAGCCATACCACGGTTCAATCTGCGATTGGAACAGAATTCTCAATCCCTCGGCGCAATGGATGGACGACCATCAATTCAACGAGCTGATGTCAATTGAGATTCCTCACCGCCCCAAATTGCGGAGCGGATCTTGATTCATGGCCCGCTGGGCGCACGGCATGACGCCGTACTTGTCCTCGTCAGAGAGGAGGTGGCGAAGTCGGCTGCGCTCTGTTTCGACTCGGTCATACCGCTAGGCACAGATCGAGTACCCAAGGAAGTCCTTGCTTGGGGCGCACCTAGCGCATGGCAGCTCAATGTTTCGCGGTTTAACGCGATGTTGCGCACCAAGACTGGTGCGGGAAAGTACGCCAAAGTCCGAGTTCGTTTGGCGAACAGTGCAACGTACGTCATCGGCGCAGATGACCCCGAAGACGATGCCGGTGTACATGCCACACTCCTAGAAACCCTTTATGTGCAGAACGGCAGGCGGTTTCAAGAACAAGTCGTCCAGGGATTGAGTGAGGCGGCGTTTCTCGATACTCCCTTGATGCTGCCGGCGTCAATCGATGCGAAAGATTCGGTTCTCACCAATGCCGCGGTGTCGATCAAACTGAGTGGTATCAACCTTGTCGACGTCGATCGACTCTCATGGGAGGACATAATCCATGTGCGGGACGATCCCCTTGCGATGAACGGACTTCGCGCGATACGAGACCTCTTCATGTCGACACGAAAATCGGACAAGCTCGACGCCGAAGAGGGGCTTTCACGTGCGCTTGACGACTACACGGCGGCCGCGCGTTCTCTCGGCATGCCGACGATCGAGTCGGATTTCGGAGTGGTCGTCGCGGTGAAAGACGGCGTCGCGAATCTCCAGTCGAATTTACCGTCCTTGGTCTTCGGCCATGCCGCCACTGGAATTCGCCTAAGTCGTGACGGCTCGATCAAAACGATCGCGGGCGTGGAACTCGGAATGTTCCCCGTGCCATCAGACTTCGAGCTGTTGACACGCAGTCATCCCTTGGTGTTTATCACGAGCGTTCGGCACGTGGCAGACGTCGAAGCCCGCGAGTATTAGATTCGTTGAGGGTGTTTAGCCCGACCGTAGAGGCGGGGCTCGAGAATCGAGCCTGCTGCGACAAGAGCCGAAATAGCCTCGGTTCGAGTACCGCGAGGACACCGGGTTCGTAAAGAAATGTCGATCTGCGCGGCCCGGGGCCGCTGCACGGTACGAGCGGCGATGGATCGCTCTGCGGGGGGAGTAAGTGTTAATCCCAAAGACGTATAGCGCAACCTGTGTTCGCCGGGGCCTACATGCCCACGCTACCGTGCCAGCCGTGTGGCGAAGCCGCACTTGACTCAAAGGTGGTAGGTGATCCCCTAGTGTTCTACCCTTGTACCTGTAACGGGGGAGATCAAGGAGGATTCTATGTCCAATCCGTTGATACGTCATGGACAAGTGAGCGCTTGTGCGCAGCGGGCGCGATCCACTTCTCACGTTGCGCCGGGCGACGTCGAGGAGCGCCCTGTCACTATCGAAAGCCTGAAGTCGGCTGTCGACTGGCTTACGAATGTATTGGAAGGCGGCGGTTTTCTGAAGTTGGAAAAAACGGAGCAGATAGCTGATCGAATCAAGAGCGTCCACGTACTCGTCGAAGAGTCCAAAGAATGGGTATTTAGTACCAGTCGTGAAACCGCACCGCAGGCGCTCGACTCGCACACCCTGCTGCAGGAAATCGATTCCGAGCGCTACCTATGGGTGTCCGGCCCAGAGCTGGCGCTACCGGTATTCATCGCGCTCTTAAGCGGCTCGTCTGAGGAAACGCGGGAGCAGCAGCGAGCGAGTCAACCCGCCGTCTCGCCGTCTCTCGGTCAAACGGAGATTTAAGCCGTGGACTATCTTGGTTTGTTTTGTCTCGGCGCCTTTGTCGGCGCCGTCGCGACCCTCGGTCTGCGGTTTGCGAGCGACATTGGCAACTGGCAGAAGGTACTGGCTTTGATTCTGCCGGCGGTACTCTCCGGCGCCGCCTTGGTGTTCGTCGACAAGTTCAAGTATTCGCCGGCGCTCGGCTGCTATCCGCTCGGATTGCTCATCTCCCTGCTGTGGGCGTATGCCGACTTAGCAGTCAGAAACATACAAAGCACGAGTAGAATCCTCTTCACGTTAGGATGTGCGCACCTAACAGTTGCAGTGCTAGTCACAGCCACAGCTGCCACCGCGGTCACACTTCCGGCGGTCTGGCAACTGATGGCCGAATATGGCCGTCCCGCGCGTGACATCCTGGGCGACTTCAAACCACGGGCTACAACCACAATGGCGAATCAACTCGCCGGTTCCGCGCCGAAGCCCGGCCCGCGCTAGTTATAGCCTACTCGGTGAGGGCCGGTCCTCGGGAACGGATCTGACCAAAGGCCTCCCGCACTGAGATGGATAGATCAAGCTATGTATTGGCTCGGTCGCGCAGTTGTACAGATTCGGACCCTTTCGCGTGCCGCACTCGCACTGTTGCCGAACCGGCGGATCAACGGCCGAGAGACGCTGGGTCGATATGTCCGTTGTAGCCTGGAAGCTGCCCTTGACCGTCGAAGTTGGCGAATGGCTGAAGTGGGTCGGAAGTACGCGCTGACGACTGTCCGCTCCCGGTCCGCGCGATTCCACTGGCCGCTTTCCGGCGATGAAATTGAAGAGCGGACTGACGCAGCCCGACCCGTTGCGGTCACTCGCTAGTCATGACATGAACGGCGCCCAAAAGACATTGCGGTCGTTCGCCCGGCCACTGCAGGAGTCGGCATTCAGCCGGGCTGTCTTAGCGTGTAGTCGGTATTCGTCACGGTCCTTCACGTCACGATAGGGGCTTGAGCTGCTCAGGCCGCGACGTTGCCGACAAAAGCGCTTTTGACTTATCTCGCCTCTTGTAAAGTCCTTTCGAACTGTTCGACAGTGAGAATCTTAATGTTCATTCCGCTCGAAATCGTGGGTATATCACGAGGAACTACTTCGATCACTAGCCAAACCTCATCGGCGATCCTCGATGATCGAACGGCATCGCCAAGACGCTCTACATGCGAGTAGGCGTGCGCATTTAGCGTACGTTTAACCTCAATTGCGACCCGAGCCCTAGGGAATTGAACAAGAAAGTCGATTTCGAGCCAACGCTTTTCATTCGCGATAATTCTTTCATTCCTTGAGTAGGGGAAATTACTTGAAATCAATATTCTCGCCACTCTCTCTTCCAAGCCCTTCTCGATGCTATGCATTGAGTCACCATAAATCTCTGTGAACTCAATGCAGGGGTGTGATCTCGCGTATTCTCGGCAAACCGCGGTCCACTGCTCGCTCCTAAAAAATGAAATTATTATAGATTTTAGATCTTGGTATCCGATCTTAAAACGGATTTTGAAATCATTTTCGAAATCATACCAATCGATATTGAGGTTTTCCTTCAACCGACGGTCGAACTTTTCGAAAATATCGTGTGCGGCGTCTAAATCAGACTCGCTCCAGTCATAGGAAATAATCAACGATGCAATCGGATTCTCCTTGGCGTTCATCGCCTCGGAGAGCAATCTTATGTGATACTTAAGTTTTTCGATTTCGTCCATTTTCGCGCCTGCGATATCGCTCAGATCGTGGATGTTGCATTGCTATCGAGATATTCGATGCAAGATTTAGATAAAAGCTGAATCTCCGTTCGAATACCTCTCTGCAGATCGTGAAGGGGATCAGTAGTTGCTTGCGCAGATTTGGCGGCGGAAATGGAATTCGTCATGTTCGAGAGACTGCTTTCGATGCTTTTTATCGAGCCGGCAAGTTGAGGCAAAATCTTATCAACAGGCATACTCAACAGCTGATGGCATATATCATTAGCGCCATTAACAATCGATGCGACATCAACTCCACGGGCCGGTATTCCATTTAGTACTATCGGGCGTACAACCTGATCCAACCGCGTTATGTGTCTGTGGGCACTCTCCACGTACTGACGTTTTTGCTCTTTTTGTATGCGCTGAACAGCGGTTATTGCCTTCATGGCTTGCTTGAACGAAACAATAGCCGCAATAATACTGATCAGCGTTCCGAGCCATGTCCCAAACCCCGAATACGTAGGGTTAGCTAGTGCCGCGCTGACGTCGATCGCTGGGCTTGCTACGGCCGACACCGTGGCCGACATCGGCAACTGGGGCGCTTCTGTTCCCGCAAGTACTTCAGTCTTGCTTTTTTCAAGTTTTTTTGCGTCGGTGCTCATAATCGGACTGTATAAAGAAACCTCTGCTAACTCGGCTGTGCGATACGGGTCAAAGCTATGCGCGAGGATACCAAAGATACCGAACGCAGAGCGCGGCCGGCTTGGGAACTGCCGATTTCAGATTTGACGCCGGATCACTTTGTCGCAGACTGCCGCACACCCCGACGCGTTCCTTTAAAACACTCGCGCTCAGGCTGTGGCGGATCACATCGCTAATCGGATCGTCTGGAAACCGGGGCGGTGCAGTAGCATCGGCATAGTCAAATCACGCAAGCAAAGCTGGCTTTGGCAAGGAGTACTTTCCTGAACGACGAAAACCCGATGCGAAGTCAAGAAAGAGTAAAGGCCGAAAAACTCGTCGCTAAGAAGGTGGGTAGCTGCCCCGCGCGGAGCAGTGGGCGTCCGCATCGTATCGACGTTCAGACGTCCAATGCGGCGCCTTAAGCGTCGCTTCCTGGCCGATTGGGTGTGGTGGCCAACGACCGCTTACTGGCATTCGAGCCCGCAAACGTGAAATTGGTTGACTGACCGGTTCGGAGCAAGTTATCTGACCGGAGTGGGTCGGAAGTGCGCGTTGCCGACCGGCCGCTTTCGTGAAGCGAAATACCAATGACCGGTTTGCGACGATGATTCGAAGCGCGGATGGACTCAGCCCATTAAGCGTTGTTCGATGCCTGCCTTTATCCGCTGCCCGTGAGTGCACGACGACGCATGCGGGCAGGCTTTGGACAAGGCTCGAGGGAGGAAACCGCGGAGTGGACCGACGCGGCCGCGACCTTGAGCGGCTAGGGAGAATAAGGCGAGCTCACCGTCAGCCTTGCCACCGGATGCTGAAGCGAAGCTGGGTCGGGATGGTGTCAAAGGCGGTTTCGAAGGTGTCGCCCGAGATGATGTGACGATGCCGTGAGCGGCGCCAGGGTCCGTCTGGAGCGGCAGACGCAAGTGTCTCCTGTTGGCGCTCGTTGCCAAAGAGCCGACAGTCGGAATGAAGATCCCGGTCATTTACGTTCATACGCTGCCTCGGAATGTCGGGGGCGCGCGAATCGGATGAGTGCGCGGGAGGATATCGATGATGATCATCGGGGCGCCGCAGTGTATGCAGACAAAGGTCGGCGCTCTGGTATCCGCAGACGTGTCATCCCTGGCGTCAGTGACTGCTGGGACGTGCAGCAGCGAACGTATGCTCGCCAGGTTCTGCCGTCGCACCGGATTGGCAAGCAGCCCACAGTGACGGATGCGGTGGAACCCACCTGGCACCACGTGCAGCAGGAATCGACGCATGAACTCACCGGCCTCGAGCGTCATGGTCTTGTAGCGGGTGCGTCCCTTGGCGCGGTAATCCTTCCAGTGGAAGGTCACGCCCCGTTCATCGAGCGCGATGATTCGCCGGTTGACGCTGCGCTGCAGGTCTGGGCATCGCACGGCTCTTCTCGTATCACGTGTCGAGCGCCGTATCGGAGGGGCGGCTGGTGCGGGTGCTGCCGGTGTCCGAGAGGAGGGCCATTCCAGTGAGCAGGGTCTACCGGTCCAACCGGCAAATGTCGCCGAACGTCAAAGCGTTTATGACGGCGGCTCGGGCCGCGCGCCCGGCAGCCCATTCCTTTGAAAACGTGTGACAAGGCAGCATGAAGGTACTCCCGTCAGCAACATTCGTCGTGCCTGCTATCGATAAGGCTGTCGCGGAGGGCTGTTACCGAGTTTATAAGGCTGTCGATATCTCCGCCGCGGCGGCGGATGGCGGCCGCTATGCTCAAGGGCATATTTTCAGCAAGTCGCTTTAGGTCCTTGCCTTCCTGCAGCGATCTGATGATGACCCGACGCTCCTCGTCGGAGTCGCGTTCGCGAGTGGTGAGCCCCTGAAACTCTAGTCGCTTCAACAGAGGCGTCAGTGTTCCCGAATCGAGCGGCAGCGGGTCGCTTAGCGCGCCGACGGTTTGCTCGGTGTGCTCCCACATCACTAGCATCACGGGGTGCTGCGGATAGGTCAGCGACAGTGGCGCAAGCAGGGGCTCGTAGAACTTTGTCATCGCCAGCGAGGCGGAGTAGAGCGCAAAGCACAGCTGGTCCTCGAGCAGCATGGATCGAGACACATCCTGGGACAAAACGCTGGAGCTGGCCTCAGTGGGTATGTGATTGGACGACATCTGTTGTTGCTCGAGTCGTCTCCGTTGGAGACCGTTGAAAGTCCGCTCGGTTCATGAGCGACAACGGGCCTTATCTGACGCGAATGCCAAGGCAAGCAGGAAGCTCGCCAGCGTCACCGACACGATGATCCATCCAAACTCCGCTTCGTGCTTCTCGCCCCACGATATGAAGGCGGGCGACACGCGATTGCAGATGCCCAGCAACGCGGTACCGAGGCTGACGCAGCCGAGGCCCGCGCACATGATTCGAGAAGCTGAGACCCCTGTGTAGTCAGTGCGTCGCAAGAGCCTCGCAACCCACAATCCGTTAATCCCGTCTGTGGTGATCATGCCGGCCACAAACGCACTTGCCAGTGCGATGACTACCGGCAGACCCTGTAGTGCGGTGCCCGTGACAGCCATCAACGCGGCTTGGCTGAAGGTGTCGAATGAAACCGCGAAGAGAGCGCCGACGCCCATGATTGGCCAGCGCCCTTTGGCATGGAGAAGGCGCTTGAACAGGCCGCCGCGCAGCGCCACGGGAACGGCCTTGACGCCGGCAGGCGCCTGGACTGCCGCTGCAAGGTTGGCCACACCGAGCAGCGTAAGCACCGAGATGGACACCCAAGCCCCGAAAGGCTCCAACCACGGCGGCGCGGCCCAGGTGCTCGCCAGCAAGCACACCGAACTGGCGACGATCATCACGATGGCACCATGACCCACCGAGAACCAGAAGCCAGTGCGCTTCGCGAGCGATGGGCGGTCGGTCGCATTGAAGCGGGCCAAGCCGTCGATGGCCGCGAGATGGTCCGCGTCGAACCCATGTCTGAGACCGAGCATAAACGCGACTGCGATCATGCCGAGCAGGCCTTGAGAGGTATTTACAAGTGTATTCATATCATCCAGCGGTGTACGGTCCCGAGGTCGCCTGCGGGATCTACTTCAAGTGCTCAAATCGCGTAGTTCGCCCTTAACGACGCCCAGCGCGGTGCGGAAAAGAAGGGCGAGGTTCACAAACGTCACCAAGGCGAGCAATGTCACGGCGACGCTGTCTGTAATGAAGCTGGGGCGGGCCGCCGCGAAGCGAAGTGCGGCGACGCTGCAAGCCGCCAGCGGAAAGCTGGCCGCCCACCAAGAGACGCGGAAGGGGCAGCAGCGAGTCAGGGTGCGGAGTTGGCCGAGCAGGACCGTTAGCAGGAACAAGGTGATCATGTACAGCGCTTCGGCAAACAGGTCGATCTGGCCGACGGCGATGGTGTAGGTGGAGAAGCCCACGGCGAATGGTGCGAGCATCACGAGCAGCGAAGGCCGCAACGCATCCGGCAGGGGTTGCTCGAAGAGGAGCCGCCATAAAATGAGCGTGAACAGCGGAATGGTGAAGAACAGGCCAACCGCGAGGCAGAACACCGTTACGCCTTGCGCTGAAGGTAATCCGAGAGCTGGCAGCGCCAGTGGCACATTCAACAAGCCGACCACCGGGATCAACCATGGCGGTGTTGCATGGACGTGCAGGTGCTTGTCGGTCAGCCAGCGGCTGACGGTCAACCAAGAGAACACGACCATGCCGGTTGCACCGAGGATCCACATCCCTTGCGCGAGTTGACGCGCAAGGGGCTCAATCACGATGGGCAGCAGGACCATGCTGATCAGCGCGACTCCGAATAGGGTTCCGGTTATTGGATGCCGAAACTCCGTCCGCACCGCGGAGAAGGCCGTCACCAGCTTGATGCTGTAGCCTGCCAGCACCAGTACGAAGGTCAGCACGGCCAGCAAAGCACAACCTAGGGCGAAGCCCTTGGGTACACCGTAGCGTGCGTGCGCGAGGGACCAGGCGACCGACATGCCTGTCAGGCCGACGACGGACCCGAAGAGACCGACAGGCAGGTTCTCGAACATGGGTCTACCGGGGGCGACATGTGAGAGTGACTCGCTCATGGCGCGACCTTTTTCAGAGAAGGCGAGGCTGTGCTCAACGCGACCTCGCCTGAGCGAACCCTTTGCATCGCGGTCTGCGATTCGATGACTGGCTTACGGTGCGGGCCGCTTGGCGAAGGCGGTGTGCGGTGGAGCGACATAGGGGAAGTCGTCCAGCAAATCACGGTGCGGCGGCAGACCATGGCCTGGCACCCGCTTGTTCGATATTATGGGCAGGAAGATGCCCATTACGTCGTTGGTCAGCGTGCGACCATTGTGGGGATACGACGCGGCCTTGGTCGGGTCGAATGGCAGGACATCGGGCAGGAGGGATTTAGCAATGCCTTTTGCCTCGTCGTGCGCGTAGCCACCGAGGTGCTCAAGCGAATGTCCAAAAACGTCGATGAAGCTGTCGTCATGGGCCGGCTCAGTGGCCAGATAGCGTTCACGCTGGTCGTTGGTGAGGAATACCGACTGAGCCGCGGCGGCGCCGCGGTCGACCTGGATCCAGCCTGCGTCGGTCTGGAGCATCACGCGAGCCCAAAGGTTAACGGTGCCCGAGCCAAAGACGGTGTTCGGCACGTCCAGGACGATGCTGCAGACGTCCTTGTTCGCGAAGAAGTCCTTGCCGCCGATGAACTGGAAGCCGTTGAATGCACCCGGGGGGTCGAAGAAGAACGGGTCGCTGCGCCAGCCGGCAAACATCCGGTATCCCGCGCCTTCGGCAGTTTCCGCTGCCGCGTCCACGGAGACCGCGGCATCATCGATGAGCACTTCAGTCGTGTCGGCGGCGCCCTGGGTATGCTTTACTAAACGTAGCGTCGCCGATTGTCCTGCGGCCGAGAAGGGAGAGAACGCTACGCTGAACGTGACGTCTGCGACTTTGTCGCCGTCGGTGTCCATGCGGATTTCATAGACAGCGTTCGGGTTGAACGGGACGGCCGTCGTCAGTTCCAGCGGCTTCGCCTGGGGCGAGAGGTCGACGCTCACGGTCGACGACGGGTGGAAATTCATGATGAGGATTGACCTGCCCGCGTCACCCGGTTTCGGGAAGGCATAGAGATCACAGAAATCCAGGCGCGCGTCGCCCATGGGAAAGCCAAGGTCTGGCCCAGAATAATGATGAGACATGATTCTCTACTCCTGATTAAAAAGCTCGTTCCCCACAGACCAACGGCATCGTCGATGCGGGCTTCACAAGACCATGTTCAACGAGTTCTATCGCATCACCTTCCGCAGGAAGATCTACGACTCGATCTCCGCCCTGCAGACCGATCTCGACGCATGGCTTGACCAGTACAACAATGAGCGCGAACATCAAGGGCGATGGTGCTACGGTAAGACGCCCATGCGTACCTTCCTGGACTCACTCGAACTTGTCAGGGAGAAACTGATTTCTCACTGAATCGCCTTCCTTAACTAGCTTCCCCGACTACCCGTCAGGTCCGGTCCAGGCTAATACACAATAGTGCTAACCATCATATCCTGCCATCGCCCTCCGCTGCCTTCCCAAAATGGGCTGCCTTTGGTTGCACCGTCTGCGCCATTCTAGATCAATCCCGTTAGCTGAAAGGAATGAGCTTAATGACGTGTTACGGGGTAACGGAACGAGCTGCTATCCTGCACGAAAGCACTACCATCTCCATACCGAACCCAAGGTTGCTCGGACTAACGGAGAAATCTCATGGCACGCATCGCAATCCCCACGAAAGACGCAGCTCCCGCAAAATCGCAACTGATCCTCGCCAACTACGAAAAGGTTCTCGGCGTTATCCCGAACTTCTTCGCGATGATCTCCCAGTCGCCCGACGCACTGAAGGCGATTGCCGATATGCACGCGACGCTCGGCCACAGCCTGGGCCACAAGACCCGGGAGCGCATTCACGTCATGACCGCTGAAGTGAATGGCTGTAATTACTGCCTGTCGGCCCACACGTACCC
>Ga0209759_1000875_pt1 | contig 23026 bp, 22 predicted proteins | sample AraplaCL_Col_mMS_FD_184261 | JGI IMG/M metagenome (GOLD analysis project Ga0209759, IMG submission 184261) | Arabidopsis root microbial communities from the University of North Carolina, USA - plate scrape CL_Col_mMS (SPAdes) (version 2) | ecosystem: Host-associated > Plants > Roots >...
AAGCCAACAAGCTGGGCATCCCGGTCATCGGCGTCGTCGACACCAACCACTCGCCGCTGGGCATCGACTACGTGATCCCGGGCAACGACGACTCGGCCAAGGCCGTGGCGCTGTACGCCAAGGCCGTCGCTGACGCCGTGCTCGAAGGCAAGGCCAACGCCACGAACGACGTCGTGCAGCAGGTCTCGGCCTCCGGCGACGAATTCGTCGAAGTCGGCGCCGAAGGCTGATCCCCCGACCCGGCCGCGTGCCGGGGCTGTGTTCAAGGGGGCTTTCAGGCCCCCTTTGCACAGCGCGGAAGCAATTTGTTCACTGTCGGCCAAGACCATGGCCGGCGCAGATGATGGAGTTTGAAGATGCCCGCGATTACCGCAAGCATGGTTGCTGACCTGCGCGCCAAGACCGACGCGCCGATGATGATGTGCAAGAAGGCCCTGACCGAGGCGGACGGCGACATGGCCAAGGCCGAAGAGCTGCTGCGCGTCAAGCTCGGCACCAAGGCCGCCGGCGCCGGTTCGCGCGTCACGTCCGAAGGCGTGGTCGCGGCCTACGTCGCCAACGGCGTCGGCGCGATGATCGAAGTCAACTGCGAGACCGACTTCGTCACCAAGAACGACGACTTCATCGCGTTCGCCAACAAGCTGGCCAAGCTGGTCGCCGAGAAGAACCCGGCCGACGTGGCCGCGCTGTCGGCCCTCGAGCTCGAAGGCTCGACCGTCGAGGCCGTGCGCCTGGCGCTGGTCGGCAAGATCGGCGAGAACATGTCGATCCGCCGCTTCCAGCGCGTCGAGAACGCCGGCCTGGCGCACTACCTGCACGGCACGCGCATCGGCGTGGTCGTCCAGTTCGAAGGCGACGACACGGCCGCCAAGGACGTCGCGATGCACGTCGCCGCGATGAAGCCCAAGGCGCTGTCGCAGGCCGACGTGCCGGCGCACCTGGTCGAGACCGAGCGCTCGGTCGCCACCGCCAAGGCCGCCGAATCGGGCAAGCCGGCCGACATCGTCGCCAAGATGGTCGAAGGCTCGGTCACGAAGTACCTGAAGGAAGTCTCGCTGCTGAACCAGACCTTCGTGAAGAACGACAAGCAGACCGTCGAGCAGATGCTCAAGGCCGCCAACACCACGATCAAGGGCTTCACGCTCTACGTCGTGGGCGAAGGCATCGAGAAGAAGGTCGACAACTTCGCCGACGAAGTCGCCGCGCAGGTTGCCGCGGCCCGCGGCCAGTAAAGCTGCGCGAAGCTGAAGCTGCATCGAGTCGGGGCCTTCGGGCCCCGGCTTACACTGCAAGACCGATTCACGAAATCCAGCGCCCTCGGGGAGCGATTCATCCATGCCGGCGTACAAGCGCATCCTTCTGAAACTTTCCGGCGAAGCGCTGATGGGCGACGATGCCTATGGCATCAACCGGGCAACGATCGTCCGCATGGTGCAGGAGGTGCAGGAAGTCACGCGCCTGGGCACCGAGGTGGCGGTGGTCATCGGCGGCGGCAACATCTTCCGCGGCGTCGCGGGGGGCTCGGTCGGCATGGACCGCGCCACGGCCGACTACATGGGCATGCTCGCGACGGTGATGAACTCCCTCGCGCTGGCCGACACGATGCGCCAGGAAGGCATGGTCGCCCGCGTGATGTCGGCCATCTCCATCGAGCAGGTCGTCGAACCCTACGTGCGCCCCAAGGCGCTGCAGTATCTCGAAGAGGGCAAGGTCGTCATCTTCGCCGCCGGCACCGGCAACCCGTTCTTCACCACCGATACCGCGGCCGCGCTGCGCGGCGCCGAGATGGGCGCCCAGATCGTGCTCAAGGCCACCAAGGTGGATGGCGTCTACACGGCCGATCCCAAGAAGGTGCCCGACGCCACGCGCTATACCTCGATCACCTTCGACGAGGCGATCGGCCGCAACCTGCAGGTGATGGACGCCACCGCCTTCGCGCTGTGCCGCGACCAGAACCTGCCCATCAAGGTGTTCAGCATCTTCAAGCCGGGCGCACTGAAGCGCATCGTGCAGGGCGAGGACGAAGGCACGCTGGTGCACGTCTGACCCGAGAACCTGTTTGAACGCCAGTTCGAGCACGTCGCCGGCTGCGGCACGTGCGTCAGTGAGGAGTGACGAGAGATCATGAGTACCGCCGACATCAAGAAGACCGCCGAGACCAAGATGGGCCGCACCATCGAGTCGTTCAAGGCCGAACTGCAGAAGATCCGCACCGGGCGCGCCCATCCGGGCATGCTGGACCAGATCCATGTCGACTACTACGGCTCGCCGGTGCCGCTGAGCCAGGTGGCACAGCTGTCGCTGCTGGACGCCCGCACCATCGGCGTGCAGCCGTGGGAAAAGCCGATGATCTCCAAGGTCGAGAAGGCCATCCGCGAGTCCGACCTGGGCCTGAACCCGTCCACCACCGGCGAGATCATCCGCGTGCCGATGCCCGCGCTCACCGAGGAGCGCCGCAAGGACCTGACCAAGGTCGTCAAGGGCCTGGGCGAGGACGCCAAGGTCGCCGTGCGCAACCTGCGCCGCGACGCCAACGAGCACGGCAAGAAGATGCTCAAGGACAAGGAAATCACCGAGGACGACGAGCGCCGCCTGGTCGACGACATCCAGAAGCTGACCGATCGCACCATCGGCGAGATCGACAAGCTGGTGCAGACCAAGGAATCCGAGATCCTCGCGGTTTGAAGCGCATCGTGAACCCGCCCGCCACCCTCGGGGCCCCCGCGCGCGACCCCAACGTGCCGCGCCACGTGGCCATCGTCATGGACGGCAATGGCCGCTGGGCCAAGAAGCGCTTCATGCCGCGCATCTTCGGCCACAAGCACGGCGTCGACGCGCTGGTCTCCACCATCAACGCCTGCGCCGATCGCGGCGTCGAGCACCTGACCGTGTTCGCGTTCTCGTCCGAGAACTGGAAGCGGCCCGAAGAGGAAGTCTCCGGCCTGATGGGCCTGGTGCTCAGCGCGATGACGCGCTACCTCACCAAGATCGCCGGCGACGGCGTGCGCGTGCGCATCATCGGCGACCGCGACGCGGTGTCCCAGACGGTGCGCAACGCCTGGGAGCGCGCCGAGGCCACCACCGCGCACAACACGCGCATCACCGTGTGGGTCGCGTTCAACTATGGCGGGCGCTGGGACATCGTCCAGGCCTGCCGGCGCGCGATCGCCGACGGCGTGCCGGCCGACAAGCTCACCGAGGACACGCTGTCGCGCTACATGGCGCAGCGCGAGGCGCCCGATCCCGACCTGTTCATCCGCACCGGCGGCGAAGTGCGCATCAGCAACTTCCTGCTCTGGCAGGTGGCGTACTCGGAGCTGCACTTCACCGACTGCCTGTGGCCGGACTTCGACGACACGGAACTCGACCGCGCGTTCAAGATCTACGCCACGCGCGACCGCCGCTTCGGCGGCGTGAAACCCGAAGCGGCCGTGCTGGCCGGGAGCCCCGATGCTGCGTGAGCGCGTGATCACCGCGGTGGTGTTGCTGGCCTTGCTGATCGGCGCGGTGATGGCCAAGTCGGCGTTGCCGTTCGCGCTCCTGACCATCGTGATGATCGGCGCCGCGGGTTGGGAATGGGGCCGGCTGTGCGGCCTGCCGCCGGCCGCCGCCATCGCCTCCGGCATCGTGCTGGGCCTGGTCTGCGTCGCGCTGGCGCCGCTGGGCGGCGGCATCGGCGGCGTCGTGGTGCCTGCCGATGCGTGGGCCGGCGTCACCATCCTGTGGGTGCTGGTGGGCGTGGTGTCGCTGCGCGCCGGGCCCGAGGGCTTCAGGCGCGTCAGCGCCGCGCTGCGCTTTGTCGTCGGCTGGATCCTGATCCTGGCCGCCTGGGCCGCGCTGATGGCCTCCTGGGAGCGCGGCCTGGCCTACCTGGCCACCGTGTGCGGGCTGGTCTGGGCCGCCGACATCTTTGCCTACTTCGGCGGCCGCGCGCTGGGCAAGCGCAAGCTGGCGCCGACCATCAGCCCGGGCAAGAGCTGGGAGGGCGCGATCAGCGGTCTCGTGGCCGTCGTGGTGCTGGCGCTGATCGTGGTCGCCGTCACCGCGCATCCGCATGGCAACCTGTTCTGGCTGCTGCGCGAACGCCTGGGCTTTGCCGGCATGGTTGCGGCCTGTGCGGCCCTGGTGGCCATGGCCGTGATGGGCGACCTCATGGAGTCGCTGGCCAAGCGTTCGGCCGGCATGAAGGATTCGAGCCAGCTGCTGCCGGGCCACGGCGGCATCCTCGACCGCATCGACGCGCTGCTGCCCGTTTTTCCCGCCGCGCTCGCGCTGGTGACGATCTAGAGCCCCGCCATGACCCCGTCCGCCCGCCGCCAGCGCGTCTGCATCCTCGGTTCCACCGGCTCGATCGGCACCAGCACGCTGGACGTCGTGGCGCTGCATCCCGACACCTTCGAAGTCTTCGCGCTCACCGGCCAGCGGCGGCTGGACGAGCTCTACGCGCAGATCGTGCGCTGGCGTCCGCGCTTTGCCGCGGTGCCCGACGCCGCGGCGGCCAACGCGCTGGGCGCGCGCGTCAAGGCCGCCGGCATCGCCACCGAGGTCCTGGCTGGCGCCAGGGCGCTCGAGGAGCTCGCCGCGCATCCCGACGTCGACCAGGTGATGGCCGCCATCGTCGGGGCCGCCGGCCTGCCGGCCTGCCTGGCCGCGGCGCGCGCGGGCAAGCGCCTGCTGCTGGCCAACAAGGAGGCGCTGGTCGTCGGCGGCCAGCTGTTCGTCGACGCGGTGCGCCAAGGCGGCGCGACGCTGATCCCGATCGACAGCGAGCACTCGGCGATCTTCCAGTGCCTGCCCACCGATCCGGCGGCCTGGAACGACACCATCGACCACATCGTGCTGACCGCCTCGGGCGGCCCGTTCCGCACGCGCGATCCCGCGACCTTGCGCGACGTCACGCCCGACCAGGCCTGCGCGCATCCCAACTGGGTGATGGGCCGCAAGATCTCGGTCGATTCGGCCACGATGATGAACAAGGCGCTCGAGGTGATCGAGGCGCGCTGGCTGTTCGACCTGCCGCCCGAGCGCATCAAGGTGGTGATCCATCCGCAAAGCATCATCCACTCGATGGTGGTGGCGCGCGACGGCGCGGTGCTGGCGCAGCTGGGCACGCCCGACATGAAGGGCCCGATCGCATTCGGCATGGCCTGGCCCTCGCGCATGACCTCGGGCTGCGACGCCCTGGATTTCACGAAGATGGCCTCGCTCACCTTCGAGGAAGCCGACGCGGTGCGCTTTCCCGGCCTGCACCTGTCGTGGCACGCGCTGCGCGCCGCGCCCGGCTCGACCACCGTGCTCAACGCCGCCAACGAGATCGCCGTCGAGGCCTTCCTCGAGGGCCGGCTGCGCTTCGACGGCATCCACCGCGTGAACTCGCAGGCGCTGGAGCGCGTGTCGCCCGCCGCCGGCGATGCCGCGTCACTCGATGGCTTGCTCGCACTCGACGCCCGTGCGCGTGACGCGGCGCGCGCCCACGTGCGCGGATTGGCGGAGCAGCGCTGATGGATTTCCTGCTCGGGCTGCCGTACTACCTGGTGATGCTGGGGATCCTGATCACGGCGCACGAGTACGGGCACTACCGCGTCGCCGTCGCCTGCAACGTCCGCATCTACCGTTTCTCGCTGGGCTTCGGCCCGGTGCTGTGGCGGCGCCCGTTCGGTGAGCCGGGCTGCGAGTTCACGCTGAGCGCGATCCCGCTGGGCGGCTACGTGCTGATGCTCGAGAAGCCGGATGCGGACACGCCGCCGCAGGACGTCGAGCGTGCGCTCGGCCGCCGTCCGCTGTGGCAGCGTGCCGCGGTGATCCTGGCGGGCCCGCTGGCCAACCTGATCCTGGGCGCGGTGTTCTACGCCGCGGCGCAGTACGTCGGCATCAACGAAGTCGTGCCGGCGCTGAGCGAGCCGCCGGCTCGCAGCATGCTGGCGGCCGCCGGCGTGCGCTCGGGCGACCGCATCGTCGCCTCCAGCGAGGACGAACTCGATGCGCCCGGCGGTCCGCAGTGGCGCGCAGTGCACTCGTTCGAGGATTTCTACGTCGACATGATGGTCGCCGTGATGGACCAGAAGCCGCTGAGCCTGCAGGTGCAGCATCGCGGCGAGCAGGGCGCGCACGCGATCACGCTGCCGCTGGACAGCCTCGGCAAGGACGAGCTCGACGAGGACGCCGTCACGCGCATCGGCCTGACCGCGCCGTATGCACCGCCGGTCATCTCCGATGTCGTCGCCGGCGGCCCGGCGGCCCGCGCGGGCGTGCGCGCGGGCGACGTGGTCGAACGCATCGACGACGATCCCATCGTCGACGCGTACGGCCTGCTGCTGCGCATCCGCGCGGCGACCGCGGGCGGCGAGCCCAGGACGATGCAGTGGCACGTGCTGCGCGCCGGCGCGCCGCTGACCATTGCGGTGACGCCGCGCGTGGTCAGGCAGGACGGCGCCTCGGCGGCCAAGGTGGACGCCGCGCTGGGCGGCGCCTACGCCAGCGAAATGGTGCACCTGGGCCCGATCGACGCGGTGGTCTACGGCGCGCAGCAGATGGGGCGTCATGCGGTGCTGAGCCTGCGCATGTTCGGCCGCATGCTGACCGGCAAGGCGTCGTTGAAGAACCTCAACGGGCCCCTGACGATCGCGGACGGCGCGGCCAAGTCGGCCAAGCGCGGCCTGTCGCATTTCCTCACGTACCTCGCGCAGGTCAGCGTGGGCATCGGCGTGCTGAACCTGCTGCCGATCCCCGTCCTCGATGGCGGACGCCTGCTGTATTATCTCTTCGAGGGTGCGACCGGTCGTCCGGTCTCCACGCCGTGGCAGACATGGCTGCGGTATGGCGGGGTCTTCGCGATCCTGCTGTTGATGTCTCTCGCCCTTTCCAACGACTTGGCCCGCCTCCTGGGTCGGTAAAAAACTCCTGATGTCTTCACTCTTCCCGAGCCTGATGCGCCCTGTCGCTGCCTGCGTGATCCTCGCCGGCGCCGCGCTGCCGTTCGCCGCCCAGGCGATCGAACCCTTCCCGATCCGTGACATCCGCGTCGAAGGCCTGCAACGCACCGACCCTGGCAGCGTCTTCTCGGTCCTGCCGTTCCGCGTCGGCGACAGCTACTCGGACGAGAAGGCCGCCGCGGCGCTGCGCGCGCTGTTCGCCACGGGCCTGTTCAAGGACGTGCGCATCGACGTCGAAGGGGACGTCGTGGTGGTGATCGTCGACGAACGCGCCACCATCGCCTCGGTCAATTTCCTGGGCACCAAGGAGTTCGACAAGGACACGCTGGTCAAGGCCCTGAAGGACGCCGGCATCGGCGAGGGCCTGCCGTTCGACAAGGCCATCGTCGATCGCGCCGAGCAGGAAATCAAGCGCCAGTACCTGGGCCACAGCCTCTACGCGGCCGAGGTCGTCACCACCGTCACGCCGCTGGAGCGCAATCGCGTCAACGTCACCTTCAAGGTGTCCGAGGGCGACGTCGCGCACATCCGCGACATCCGCATCATCGGCGCCAAGGCGTTCTCCGAGTCCAAGCTGATCGACCAGATGGACCTGACCACGGGCGGCTGGCTGACCTGGTACACCAAGTCCGACCGCTACTCGCGCACCAAGCTCAACGCCGACCTCGAGAAGCTGCGCGCGTTCTACCTGAACAAGGGCTACCTCGAGTTCGACATCACGTCCACGCAGGTCACGATCTCGCCGGACAAGCAGACGATCAGCGTCGCCATCACCATCACCGAAGGCCAGCCCTACGTCGTCACGGCCGTGCGCCTCGAAGGCAACTACCTCGGACGCGACGCGCAGTTCAAGAACCTGATCAAGATCAAGCCGGGCGCCGCCTACCACGGCGACGACGTCACCGCCACCACGCGCGCGTTCACCGACCTGTTCGGCACCTACGGCTACGCATTCGCGCACATCGAGCCGCGCACCGAGACCGATCGCAAGACCGGCCAGGTGGTGGTCGTGCTGGTCGCCGACCCGGGCCGGCGTGCCTACGTGCGCCGCGTCAACCTGTCGGGCAACACCATCACGCGCGACGAAGTGATCCGCCGCGAGTTCCGCCAGTTCGAATCGGCGTGGTACGACGGCTCCAAGATCAAGCTGTCGCGCGACCGCATCGACCGGCTGGGCTTCTTCAGCAGCGTGGACGTCGACACCAACGACGTGCCCGGCGCGCCCGACCAGGTCGACCTCACCGTCAACGTCGTCGAGAAGCCCACCGGCAACCTGACGCTGGCGGCCGGCTACTCGCAGGCCGACCGCATCTCGCTGACCGGCTCGATCAAGAAGGAAAACGTGTTCGGCTCGGGCAACTACATCGCCCTCGATGTCAGCACGGCCAAGACCAACAAGAACCTGTCCATCAGCGAGACCAACCCGTACTTCACCGACGAAGGCATCTCGCGCACCTTCGACATCTACTACCGCACCTCGCGCCCGCTCAACAGCTCGGGCGACGCCTACGCGGTGACGACGCCGGGCTTCGACGTCCGCTTCGGCCTGCCGTATTCGGAGTACGACACGGTGTTCGTCGGCATCGGCGCGGAACAGACCCACATCGGCTCGCTCAAGGGCGTGCCCAACAGCTACTTCGACTTCGTCGGCCAGTTCGGCTCCTACGCCAACTCGTTCCCGATCACCGCCGGCTGGGCGCGCGACGAGCGCGACTCCGGCGTCTCGCCCACCTCGGGGCGCTACATCCGCGCCAACACCGACTTCTCGCTGTGGGGCGACGTGCAGTACGCGCGCCTGAACGGCCAGGTCACGCAGTACTTCGACCTGGGCAACCACTTCTCGCTGGGCGTCAACGCGGAAGTCGGCTACGGCACGGGCCTGAACGGCAAGGCCTACCCGGTGTTCAAGAACTTCTACGGCGGCGGCCTGGGCTCGGTGCGCGTGTTCGAGCAGGGCTCGCTGGGCCGGGGCACCGTGGACGTCACCGGCGCCTTCATCGGCGGCTCCAAGAAGATGAACATCAACAACGAGCTCTACATCCCGGTGCCCGGCGCCGACAAGGACAAGAGCCTGCGGCTGTTCGCGTTCCTGGACGCCGGCAACGTGTGGACCGACCACGATCACATGGATCTGGGCTCCCTGCGCGCATCGGCCGGCCTGGGCCTGAGCTGGACGTCGCCCGTGGGCCCGTTCAAGCTGAGCTACGGCTTGCCCATCCGCGCCGAGCCAAACGATAGAATTCAACGGTTCCAGTTCCAAGTCGGTACCGCGTTTTGATGAAAGCCCGTTCCATGAAATTGCAATTCGCCCTGCTGCTGGCCGCCGTCTCGTCGATCGCGGTGCCCGTCCAGGCTCAAGAGTTGAAGATCGGTTACGTGAACGGCGAACGCGTGCTGCGCGAGGCCGAGCCGGCCAAGCGGGCGGCCGCCAAGCTGGAGGCCGAATTCGGCAAGCGCCAGAAGGAACTGAACGACCAGAGCGCCGCCTTCCGCGCGCAGGCCGACAAGCTCGATCGCGATTCGCCCACCTTGTCCGAGGCCGAGAAGGCGCGGCGCCAGCGCGAGCTGATCGAGCTCGACCGCGACCTGCAGCGCAAGCAGCGCGAGTACCAGGAAGACCTGACCCAGCGCAAGAACGAGGAAGTCAACAACGTCTCCGAGCGTGCGCAGCGCACGATCAAGGCCATCGGCGAAGCCGAGCACTACGACCTCATCGTGCAGGACCAGCTGGTGTTCTTCGTCAGCCCCCGCATCGACCTGACCAAGAAGGTCATCGACGCGCTGAACGCCGGCAAGTAGAAATGTCCGCACCCCTGGCGCTTTGCGCCTCCCCGCCAGGCGGGGGCATTCGCCCTTCGGGCGGCCGTGCGGGCTCATAGTTGAAGTGGCACCATGAACTCAGTTCGCCTGGGTGAGATCGTTGCGGCGCTGGGCGGAGAATTGCGGGGCGACCCCGCACGCGAGATTGCACGCATCGCCCCGCTGGAGACGGCGGGCGGCGACGCGATCACGTTCGTGGCGCAGGCCCGGCTGCGCAGCCAGCTGGAGACCAGCCAGGCCGCCGCCATCGTCGTCGCCCCCTCGCTCGCCGCCGCCGCGCCCACCGGCCGCTCCCTGGTCGTCACCGACGATCCCTACCTGTACTTCGCGCGCCTGACCCAATGGTGGGCCAGGCGGCTGCGGCCCGTGCCGCCGGCCGGCGTGCATCCGTCCGCCGTGATCGCGCCCGACGCGCGGGTGGCCGCCAGCGCGGTCGTCGGCCCGATGGTGGTCATCGAATCGGGAGCCGTCATCGGCGAGCGCGTGCAGCTCGGGGCGCACTGCGTCGTCGGGGCCGGCTCCAGCGTCGGCGCCGACTCGCTGCTGCATCCGCGCGTGACCATCGCCGCGGGCTGCAGCGTCGGAGAGCGCTGCGTGTTCCAGAGCGGCGCGATCATCGGAGCCGACGGCTTCGGCATCGCGCCCACCCAGGGCCGATGGGAACGCATCGAGCAGCTGGGCGGCGTGCGCATCGGCAACGACGTGGACATCGGCGCCAATACCTGCGTCGATCGAGGCGCGCTGGCCGATACTGTCCTCGAGGACGGGGTCAAGCTCGACAACCAGATCCAGATCGGTCACAACTGCCACATCGGCGCGCACACCGTGATGGCGGCCTGCGTGGGCATCGCGGGCTCCACCAAGGTGGGACGCAACGTGATGATCGGCGGAGCGGCGATGATCCAGGGCCACATCGAGATCGCCGACGGCGTCACCGTGTCGGCCTCCACGATGGTGATGCACTCGCTGCGCAAGAAGGGCGTCTACACGGCGATCTTCCCGGTCGACGAGCACGCCAGCTGGGAGAAGAACGCAGTCACGCTGCGCAACCTGTATGCCCTCCGCGAGCGCGTGCGCGCGCTGGAGAAGGCTCAAAAGAAAGAATGACCATGCTGATGGACATCCACCAGATCATCAAGAAGCTGCCGCACCGCTACCCGTTCCTGCTCGTCGATCGCGTGATCGAGTTCGAGAAGGACGTGCGCATCAAGGCGCTGAAGAACGTCACGATCAACGAGCCGTTCTTCAACGGCCACTTCCCCAACCGCCCCGTGATGCCCGGCGTGCTGATGCTGGAGGCGCTCGCCCAGGCCTCGGCGCTGCTGTCGTTCTCGTCCGAGGGCGAGCAGTCCGACGGCTCGCGCCTGTACTACTTCGCGGGCATCGACGGCGCGCGCTTCAAGCGCGTGGTCGAGCCGGGCGACCAGCTGGTGCTCGAGTCGACGATCACGCGCAAGAAGGGCGCGATCTACAAGTACGCGACGCGCGCCACCGTGGACGGCGAGCTGGCCGTGGAAGCCGAACTGATGTGCACCGTGCGCGCGGTCGAGGCCTGAAGGCCGGTTCGGGAGCGTCCATGAGCCTGATCCATCCCACCGCGATCGTCGATCCCGGCGCCCAGCTCGATTCGTCGGTGCAGGTCGGCCCCTATGCGGTCATCGGTCCGCACGTGCGCATCGACGCCGGCACCAAGGTCGGCCCGCATTGCGTGATCGAGGGCCGCACCACGATCGGCCGCGACAACACCTTCTACCAGTTCGGCTCCATCGGCGCGATGCCGCAGGACATGAGCCACCAGGGCGAGCTGACCGAGCTGCGCATCGGCGACCGCAACACCATCCGCGAGTTCTGCACGCTCAACACCGGCACCTACAAGGAAGAGGGCGTCACCCGGATCGGCTCCGACAACTGGATCATGGCCTACGTCCACATCGCCCACGACGTGCGCGTGGGCGACCGGACGGTGATGGCCAACGGCGTCACGCTGGCAGGCCACGTGCACATCGGCGACTGGGCATTCGTCGGCGGTCTGTCGGGCGTGCACCAGTTCGTCCACATCGGCGCCCACGCGATGATCGGCTTCCAGGCGCACGTCAGCCAGGACGTGCCCCCGTTCATGCTGGCCGAGGGCAACCCGATGGCGCTGCGGACCGTCAACATGACGGGGCTGAAGCGGCGCGACTTCACCCCCGAGCAGATCACCGGCATCCGCAACATGCACAAGGCGCTGTACCGCAAGAACCAGTCGCTGGAGCTGGCCAAGGCCGAGATCGAGGCGATGCGCGGCGACGACGCGCGCGTGAACGCCGACATCGACACGATGCTGAATTTCATCGCGTCCGCCACGCGCGGCCTGGTTCGATAGATGTCCGCCCCCACGCTCCCACCGGTCGCTGCCCCCCGAGGGGGAGCTCGGTTCGGCTCGGGTGCGACCCTCGCTTCCCGAGAGCTTGGCTGGGCCTGCCGCCGGCCGAATCCAGTTTGACCGACTCGACACAATCTGAAGTCCTGCGCCTGGGCATGGTCGCCGGCGAGGCCTCCGGCGACCTGCTGGCAAGCCTGCTGCTGCAGGGACTGAAGTCGCGCTGGCCCGCGCTGGCCGCCGGCGGCATCGGCGGCCCGAAGATGATCGCCCTCGGCTTCGATGCGTGGTGGCCGGCCGACAAGCTGTCGCTGTTCGGCTATGTCGACGTGCTGATGAACTACCGCGAGCTGGTGGGCATCCGCAGCGCGCTGGGCGACCGCCTGATCGCCGAGCGGCCCGACGTCTTCGTGGGCGTCGATGCGCCCGACTTCAACTTCGGCCTCGAAAAGCGCCTGAAGCAGGCCGGCATCAAGACCGTGCACTTCGTCTGTCCGTCGATCTGGGCCTGGCGCGGCGAGCGCGTGCACACGCTGGCGGCCTCGGCCGACCATGTGCTGTGCCTGTTCCCGTTCGAGCCCGAGCTGCTGCACGCGCACGGCATCAAGGCCACCTACGTCGGCCATCCGCTGGCCCAGGTGATCCCGCTGGAGCCCGATCGCGCCGCCGCGCGGGCGTCGCTGAACCTGCCCGAGACGGCGCAGGTCGTGGCGCTGCTGCCCGGCAGCCGGCGCTCCGAGATCAAGCTGATCGCGCCCCGCGTGCTGGCCGCCGCGGCGATCCTGCATCGCCAGCGCGCCGGCCTGCGCTTCGTGCTGCCGGTGGCCCCCGGCATGCGCGCGCTCATCGAGCCGCTGCTGTTGCGCCATGCCCCTGGCGTGCCGATCGACCTTCTCGACGGGCGATCGCACGATGCGCTGGCCGCCTGCGACGTGACCATCGTCGCCAGCGGCACCGCCACGCTGGAGGCCGCGCTCTTCAAGCGGCCCATGGTCATCACCTACGTCGTCAACTGGCTCAACGCGCTGCGGATGAAGCGCCTGCGCCTGCAGCCCTGGGTCGGACTGCCCAACGTGCTGTGCCGCGAGTTCATCGTTCCGGAATTTTTGCAGGAAGCGGCCACCCCCGAGGCGCTCGCAGGAGCGACAATCGCCTGGCTGGACGACGAGACGCGCCGCGAGAAGGTGCGCGTCCGTTTCAACGAACTACATCATCTGCTGCGCCGCGACACGGTGCGGGAGTCCGCCGATGCCATCGCGCAAGTTGTCAAAGCCTGAACAGATCAAGCTGCGTTTCGACGCCAACGAAGGTCTGGTGGCGGGCGTCGACGAAGCAGGGCGCGGCCCGCTGGCCGGCCCGGTGGTGGCCGCCGCGGTGATCCTGGACGACTTGAAGCGCATCAAGGGCCTGAACGATTCCAAGCAGCTGACGGCCCTGCAGCGCGATCGCCTGTTCGACGAGATCCGCGCCCACGCGCTGGCGTTCTGCGTCGCCGAGGCGAGCGTGGCCGAGATCGACGAGCTCAATATCCTGCACGCGACGATGCTGGCGATGAAGCGCGCCATCGAGGGCCTGCGGCTGCCGCCCCACAAGGTGCTGGTGGACGGCAACCGGCTGCCCAAGATCCGCATCCGCGCCGAGGCGGTCATCGGCGGCGACGCCACGGTGGCCTCGATCTCGGCGGCGTCGATCCTGGCCAAGGTCACGCGCGACCGCATCTGCATCGAGCACGAGGTGCATTACCCGCAGTACGGGTTCGGCAGCCACAAGGGCTACAGCACCGCGGCGCACCTGGCGGCGCTCGACGAGCATGGGCCCTGCGCCTGGCATCGGCGTTCGTTCGAGCCGGTGCGCATCGCGGCGCTGCGCCGCGCCTGCGTCGAAGAATGACCATCGTCCGCCAGGTCACCTCGCGCCACAACGACCTGTTCAAGGACCTGCGCAAGCTGCTGGCCGAGCCGACGGCCTATCGCAAGCTGGGCCGCGTCTGGCTCGAAGGCGACCATCTCTGCCGTGCGCTGCTCGCGCGCGGGCGCGTGCCGGCGCGGGCCGTCGTCACCGAATCGGGCTGGGCCACGCCCGCGCTCGAGGCGCTCGCGCGCAGCGCGCCCGAGGTCGTCTGCATCCCCGACGCGCTGATGCGCGAGCTGAGCGGCTTGGAATCGCCGGCGCCGATCGGCTTCCTGATCGACGCCGGCCAGGCGGTGACCGCGCAGCCGGGCCGCAACACCGTCGTGCTGGATCGGCTGCAGGACCCGGGCAACGTCGGCAGCATCCTGCGCACGGCCTCGGCGATGGGCTTTGCGCAGGTCGTCGCGCTCAAGGGCAGCGTCGCGCTGTGGTCGCCCAAGGTGCTGCGGGCCGGCATGGGCGCGCACTTCGCGCTGACGCTGGTCGAGGGCGCGGCGATCGAGGACGTGACCGCGCTGGGCCTGCCCATCGTCGGCACCCATCTGCGCGACGCGCAGTGGCTGCACGAGACGGCGCTGCCGCGTCCGCTGGCCTGGGTGTTCGGGCATGAAGGGCAGGGCATGAGCGACACCGTCTCCGCGGCCTGCACGATGCGGGTGCGCATCGCGCAGCCGGGCGGCGAGGAGTCGCTCAACGTCGCGGCGGCGGCGGCGATGTGCCTTTATGAATCGGGGCGGCAGCGTCAGGCGGGTCAGCCGCAGGCGTGACCCGCCGTTGGCCGGCGTCGTCGACTTCAATCATCGAGCTTGCGCTCGTAGTTGTCGCGCACGTGCTGCGAGACGAAGGTGCTCAGGCCACGGCCGGCCTGCGCGAGCGCCTTCATGCGAACGACGGCGGGGCGCCCCGGCCGGGCGGCCGAGTACAGGTAGCGATCGCCGTTGACGAAGGTCAGCGTGATCGAATCGGGCGTCGTCTCGTAGCGGAGCACCCCCGAGTGGCCATCGAGGTTTCGGTAGCGGGGCATGTCGGCCTCCCGTCGCGCGCTGCAGGCACCAGCGCTCGTCGACTCCCGTGCAAACCGCGTACCCATGCCCGTATCCTGTGCGCGGGCGGCCCCTTCCACCGCAGGGGTCGGGCGGTAGGGCGGGTTAGCCGAAGGCGTAACCCGCCGTTTGCTGGCATCCTCGAGTTTGCTGGCATCCTCGAGTTTGCTGGCATCGTCGAGCGGCTGACATGGCGGGTTACGCCTGCGGCTAACCCGCCCGACATCATCCGCTTTGACGCGCCCTCAATAGATCAGCTTGTCCGGCCGGATGTCCCGCAGGATCGTCGCCGCGATCTCCTCGATCGACTTATGCGTCGACGACAGCCACGCGATGCCGTTGCGCTTCATCATCGCCTCGGCCTCGCGCACCTCGTAGCGGCAGTTGTCCAGCGCCGCGTACTTGCTCTGCGGCCGGCGCTCGTTGCGGATCTGGGTCAGGCGCTCCGGATCGATGGTCAGGCCGAAGCACTTGGCCTTGTACGGCAGCAGCGTCGAGGGCAGCTGGCCGCGCTCGAAGTCCTCGGGGATCAGCGGGTAGTTGGCGGCCTTGATGCCGTGCTGCATCGCCAGGTACAGCGTGGTGGGCGTCTTGCCGCAGCGGCTCACGCCCACCAGGATGACGTCGGCCGAGGCGAGGTTCTTGGACGACTGGCCGTCGTCGTGCGCCAGCGAGAAGTTGATCGCCTCGATGCGCTCGTTGTATTCCTCGCTCTTGGCGGCGTCCGAGAAACGGCCCACCCGGTGGTTGGACTTCATGCCGAACTCGTGCTCCAGCGGCTCGACGAAGGTGCGGAACATGTCCATCACCACGCCCGAGCAGCCGGCCGCGGTGATGACGGCGCGCACGTCCTCGGTGGCCATCGTGATGAAGACGATGGGCTTCTTGCCTTCGAGCAGCGCGGTGCGGTTGATCTCCTGCACCACGCTCTCGGCCTTCTCGACCGTGTCGATGAAGGGCCGGCGAACCTTGCGCGGCTTGCCCGGAAACTGCGCCAGGATCGAGTTGCCGAAGGTCTCGGCGGTGATCCCGGTGCCGTCGGAAATGAAGAAAACGGTGCGATTGGGCATGTCTTGAGGTCGGGTTAGGGCAGCTGTCCTACGCGATCATAGGCAGTTACTCCGTAGAATCCCGGTCAACTGAACCATAAATCTGCCGGAACGTCCCATTTCATGGCCTCCCTCGACGTACAACTCGAACAACACGCTGTCGAGGCGCGTGGCTTTGAAGGCACGTTCCAGCGCCCGGTTTTTCATCATCAAGGAGCTTTCCCATGTCCAACCCCACGCTGGCCACCCGACTAGTCGTACCCTTCGAAGAGCTGAGGATGACCGACGTCGACGTCGTCGGTGGCAAGAACGCCAGCCTCGGCGAGATGATCAGCCAGCTGGCCGCCTCGGGCGTTCGCGTCCCCGGCGGCTTTGCCACGACCGCCCATGCCTTCCGCGAGTTCCTGGAGTTCGGCGGCCTGACCGAGCGCATCGCCGCGCGCCTGAAGTCGCTCGACACCGACGACGTGCGCGCGCTGGCCGACGCCGGCACCGAGATCCGCCGGTGGATCGAGGACGCGCCGTTCCCGCCCGAGCTCGAAAAGGGCGTGCGCGAGGAATTCGCCCGCCTGTCGGCCAGCGACCCCAACGCGTCCTTCGCGGTGCGCTCGTCGGCCACCGCCGAAGACATGCCCGACGCCTCCTTCGCGGGCCAGCAGGAGACCTTCCTGAACGTCGTCGGCATCGACGCCGTGCTGCAGAAGATGCGCGAGGTGTTCGCCTCGCTGTACAACGACCGCGCGATCAGCTACCGCGTCCACAAGGGCTACGCCGACACCGAAGTCGCGCTGTCGGCCGGCGTGCAGCGCATGGTGCGCTCCGACCTGGGCGCCGCCGGCGTCATGTTCACGCTCGACACCGAGAGCGGCTTCAACGACGTCGTCTTCATCACCTCCAGCTACGGCCTGGGCGAGACGGTGGTGCAGGGCGCGGTCAATCCCGACGAGTTCTACGTGCACAAGCCGGCGCTGACCGCCGGCAAGTTCCCGGTCATCCGCCGCTCGCTGGGCTCCAAGCTGATCCGCATGGAATTCGCCACGCCCGAAGAGAAGGCCAAGGACGGCAAGCTGGTGCGCACCGTCGACACGCCGCCCGAGCAGCGCAATCGCTACTCGCTGAGCGACGCCGACGTGATCGAGCTGGCCAAGTACGCGATGATCATCGAGAAGCACTACGGCCGCGCGATGGACATCGAGTGGGGCAAGGACGGCGGCGACGGCCTGCTGTACATCCTGCAGGCGCGTCCGGAGACGGTCAAGAGCAACGCCGGCAACCAGGCCGAGCACCGCTACAAGCTCAAGGGATCGGGCACCGTGCTCGTCGAAGGGCGCGCGATCGGCCAGAAGATCGGCACCGGCCCCGTGCGCGTGTGCCGCAACATCTCCGAGATGGACCAGGTGCAGCCGGGCGACGTGCTGGTCGCCGACATGACCGACCCCAACTGGGAGCCGGTGATGAAGCGCGCCGGCGCCATCGTCACCAACCGCGGCGGACGCACCTGCCACGCGGCCATCATCGCCCGCGAGCTGGGCATCCCGGCCGTGGTCGGCTGCGGCGACGCCACCGATGTGCTGGCCGACGGCGCGCTCGTCACCGTGGTCTGCTCCGAGGGCGACACTGGCTTCGTCTACGACGGCCTGCTCGAGACCGAGGTCAGCGAGGTGCAGCGCGGCGAGATGCCCTACAGCGCCATCAAGATCATGATGAACGTGGGCAACCCGCAGCTGGCGTTCAACTTCTCGCAGCTGCCCAACTCCGGCGTGGGCCTGGCGCGCCTCGAGTTCATCATCAACAACAACATCGGCGTGCATCCCAAGGCGATCCTCGACTACCCCAACATCGACGTCGACCTGAAGAAGGCGGTCGAGTCGGTGGCCCGCGGCCACGCCTCGCCGCGCGCGTTCTACGTCGACAAGCTCGCCGAAGGCGTCGCGACCATCGCCGCCGCGTTCTGGCCCAAGCCGGTCATCGTGCGCCTGTCGGACTTCAAGTCCAACGAATACAAGAAGCTGATCGGCGGCTCGCGCTACGAGCCGGACGAGGAAAACCCGATGCTGGGCTTCCGCGGCGCGTCGCGCTACATCAGCGGCGAGTTCAGCGACGCCTTCGCGATGGAGTGCGAGGCGCTCAAGCGCGTGCGGCTCGACATGGGCCTGACCAACGTCGAGATCATGGTGCCGTTCGTGCGCACGGTGCGCCAGGCCGAGCGCGTGGTGGGCATGCTCGCCGAGCGCGGCCTCAAGCGCGGCAGCGACGGCCTGCGCGTCATCATGATGTGCGAGGTGCCCAGCAACGCCATCCTGGCCGATCAGTTCCTGGAGCACTTCGACGGCATGTCCATCGGCTCCAACGATCTGACGCAGCTGACGCTGGGCCTGGACCGCGATTCCGGCCTGGCCCAGCTGGCCGAGGACTTCGACGAGCGCGACCCGGCCGTCAAGGCCATGATCTCGCGCGCCATCAACGCCTGCCGCTCCGTCGGCAAGTACGTCGGCATCTGCGGCCAGGGCCCTAGCGACCACCCCGACTTCGCCGCCTGGCTGGCCGACGAGGGCATCGTGTCGATCTCGCTGAACCCGGACTCGGTGGTCGAGACCTGGACGGCGCTGGCCGCCAGAAAGTGAGCCCCACGGTCGCTGGCGCTCTCTGCCCCCGAGCGGCCGGCCGCGAGCGGCCCGGCAGAGCCGGATCGGCCGCTCCCCGGACCTCCTTTTCGGGCGAGTGAGCGGCAGCGCCGGCGAGTCCGGGCGTCCTTGCAGCTATACAGGACGCAGAAGCATCGTCATCCTGCGCGCAGTCGCAGGATCCACCCCCGCCGAGGTGCTGGCGGTTCGTGGATCCTGCGACTCCGCTTCGCTGCGCGCAGGATGACAAACCCTTTTGTGCTATGATCGCAGGCTTTCCTTGCCGCACCCGTGGGTGTTTCTCGTCTCCAAGGCGCGAAATACCGTAGTTGACGCTTTCGGGGCGGCTTCCTTCCAGCTTGCTGGAAATCCACAAGGAGTGTCCATGCGTCACTATGAAATCGTTCTGCTGATCCATCCGGATCAAAGCGAACAGGTTCCGGCCATGCTGGAACGCTACAAGGCCCTCGTCACCAATTCCGGTGGCAAGGTGGTCCGACTGGAAGACTGGGGCCGCCGCCAGCTGGCCTACACGATCCAGAAGCTTGCCAAGGCTCACTACATCTGCCTGAACATCGAGTGCGGCAAGGAAGCCCTGGCCGAGCTGGAAACCGGCTTCCGCTTCAACGATGCCGTCCTGCGCCACCTCACGGTGCTGCGCGACAAGGCCGACACCAACCCGTCCGTCATGATGAAGGCCGTGGAGAAGGAAGAAGCCCGCAAGTCGGCATCGTCGCAGGAGGCGACGGCCTGAAGGCAACCGCCGCGTTTACCTGCTGAGCAGCAGCGATGAATCGATTGATTCTCTCTGCCGAGCTGGTGGAACGCGGTGCGACACGGTACACCCCGGCCGGACTTCCCGCGCTCGACCTGAGCCTGAAGCACGAATCCGAGGTGATCGAAGACAAGCAGCCGCGCAAGGTCGTCATGACGATCCGTGCGGTGGCCATCGGTGAGATCACGCGCAAGGTCGCGACCCTGACTCTCGGGCAGGTCGCCAGCTACGCCGGCTTCATCGCCCCCTCCCGCAACGCGAAGGGTCTTGTCTTCCACGTGACCGATGTCGACGCCTGACAGCACGTCCCACTTTCCATTCATTCGGATCACATTTCAGAGGTCATCACATGCCCCCGCCGAAGTCACGTTTTTCCAAGGACAAGCGTCCGAAGCGCAACCAGCAATCGCTGCTGTTCCGCCGCAAGCGCTTCTGCCGTTTCACGGTCGCCAAGGTCGATCACATCGACTACAAGGACGTCGACGTCCTGCGCGATTTCATCGGTGAAAACGGCAAGATCACGCCGGCCCGCCTGACCGGCACCCGCGCGTTCTACCAGCGCCAGCTGACGGTCGCCATCAAGCGCGCCCGCTTCCTGGCCCTGCTGCCGTACAGCGACCAACACCGCGTCTGAGGAGACACCACCCATGCAAATCATCCTGCTGGAAAAGGTCGCCAACCTCGGTAACCTCGGCGACGTCGTCAAGGTCAAGGACGGCTATGCCCGCAACTTCCTGATCCCGACCCGCATGGCGCGCCGCGCCACCGCGACCGCGATCAAGGAATTCGAAGATCGCCGCGCCGAGCTCGAGAAGGCCGCCGCCGAGAAGCTGGCCACCGCGCAAGCGTTCGGCGAGAAGCTGGCCGGCAAGACCGTCCGCATCTCGCAGAAGGCCGGCGTCGACGGCCGCCTGTTCGGTTCGGTCACCAACGCCGACATCGCCGAAGCCCTGACCAAGAACGGCTTCGAAGTGGCCAAGTCGCAGATCCGTCTGCCGAATGGTCCGCTCAAGACGGTCGGCGAGCACGCCGTGGCCGTTGCCGCGCACACGGACGTCGTCGTCGACGTCACGGTGCAGGTGGTTGCCGAGCAAGACTGAAGTTTCGCGCGGGCCCAGCGCCCGCACGTGACCCGAAAGGCCGACGCGAGTCGGCCTTTTTCATTGGCGTGAACGAAATCTTCACTTGTTCCCCGGAGCTCCCCAGGCTGTCCACAAGCTTGTCCACAGGCGATCTCCGGCACGCCCTTAAGATCGACGACACATGACGAGCATCTTCGAATCTGCACTGCCCAGCCGCGGCGAGACCCGCGACGACGACGTCGCCAAGCTGCGCGTGCCGCCGCAATCCATCGAGGCCGAACAAAGCGTGCTCGGTGGCCTGCTGTTGGACAACGGCGCGTGGGATCGCGCCGCCGACCTCGTCACCGAGGCCGACTTCTACCGCTTCGAGCACAAGCTGATCTTCAACGCGATCGGCGCGCTGATCGGCGCCAGCAAGCCCGCCGACGTCATCACCGTCTACGAGCACCTGCAGATGGCCGGCAAGGCCGAGGATTCGGGCGGCCTGGCCTATCTCAACGCGTTGGCGCAAAGCGTGCCGAGCGCCGCCAACATGCGCCGCTACGCGGAGATCGTGCGCGAGCGCGCGATCCTGCGCAAACTGATCGCGGCCTCCGACGAGATCGCCACCAACGCCTTCAACCCGCAGGGCAGGGCGGTCTCGCAGCTGCTGGACGAGGCCGAGGGCAAGATCTTCAAGATCGGCGAGGAGGGCAGCCGCAACAAGCAGGGCTTCCAGAGCATGGACGTGCTGGCGGTGCAGCTGATCGACCGGGTGACCGAGCTGGCCGAGAACGGCGCCGAGGACGTCACCGGCGTGCGCACCGGCTTCTACGACCTCGATCGCAACACCGCGGGCTTGCAGCCGGGCGACCTGATCATCCTGGCGGCGCGGCCCAGCATGGGAAAAACGGCCTTCGCCTTGAACATCGCCGAGAACGTGTCCGTCAACGAAGGCCTGCCGGTCGTCGTGTTCTCGATGGAAATGGGCGCCTCCCAGCTCGCGCTGCGGATGGTCGGCTCGCAAGGCCGCATCGACCAGCAGCACCTGCGCACGGGCCGCCTCGAGAACGACGAGTGGGGCCGCCTGACCGAAGCCGTGGAGCGCCTGTCCAAGTCCTCCGTCTTCATCGACGAGACCCCGGGCCTGACCGGCCCGGAACTGCGCGCCCGCGCCCGCCGCCAGGCCCGCCAGTGCGGCCGCCTGGGCCTGATCGTGATCGACTACCTGCAGCTGATGACCGGCGCCGGCAACGGCGAGAACCGCGCCACCGAGATCAGCGAGATCTCGCGCGGCCTCAAGAGCCTGGCCAAGGAGTTGAACTGCCCCGTCATCGCGCTGTCGCAGCTGAACCGAAGCGTGGAATCGCGCCCCGACAAGCGCCCGATGATGTCCGACCTGCGCGAATCGGGCGCCATCGAGCAGGACGCCGACATCATCATGTTCATCTACCGCGACGAGTACTACAACAAGGAATCGAAGGAGCCGGGCGTCGCCGAGATCATCATCGCCAAGCAGCGTAACGGCCCGGTGGGCACGACCAAGCTGGCCTTCCTGCGGCAGTGGACGAAGTTCGAGAACCTGGCGCCGGACTACCAGGGGCCCGGAGAGTACTGAGTTTCGGGATGGGCAGCGCCGCCGCCCATCCCGGATGGCACCTACTTCACCACGAGCGTCTTGGCGCCCGAGTCCACCGCCACGCCGCGCGCGGCATCCCACGACGTGAAGCGGTACTCGACCACGTCGCCCTTCTTCAAGCCACCGGCGATGTAGCGGCTTGTGTTGCCGTTCTGATGCAGGCGCACGGTCTGCGTGTCGCCGCCGTTGACGGTGTAGTGCACGTCCACCCAGCCCGAGGCCGTGGCCGAGAAGTCCAGCGTGGTGGCGCTGGCTTGCGTGGCCGAGGTCGACACGGCGGCCGTCTTCATGACGCTGGCGCCGGGGGCGCGCACCATGAGCCGGGTGCCGGTGCCCGAGTCCCAGACGATGTCGTCGAAGGCCATCTGGAACGGCGCGGTGGGGTTGGAGCCGTCCACGCTGAGGAACTCGAACAGCGAGTTCATGGACTGCAGCGCCACGAGCGGCCCGGCGATCTCGGCGACGGGGATCGTCGCCGTGCCCCATTCGCCGTTGCGCACCAGGCCATAGGCGGCCGTGTTGGCGGGGAAGGTCACCCAGCTGTGGTTGGTGTAGGTGTCCAGGATGCCGATCTTGAATGCGACGTCGGCAGGCACCTTGATCTTCAGCTTGATGTTGCCGCCGCGAAAGCCGCTCATGTCGTGCGCCTGGCGCGACTGGACGGCGCCGCCGAACCACTGCCCGGGCGCGAAGTAGTTCAAGGCCAGCACGTTGGAACCTTCGAACGGCGGGATGTCGCCGCCGCCCATGGAGCCGGTGTTCCAGATGAAGAAGTCCGCCGACGCGCCGAGCACCTGCTTGTCGTCGACG